>QMCD01001180.1_pt1 | contig 32312 bp, 21 predicted proteins | sample 1821841 | NCBI WGS metagenome assembly QMCD01 (sample SAMN01991225, study PRJNA193472) | Termite gut metagenome, whole genome shotgun sequencing project. | isolation source: worker | host: Macrotermes natalensis
AGGTGGACACCTGGGCCAGGCTGAGGGCCGTCGAGCCGCTTCTTGAAGGCAAAACGAAAGCCCCCGACCATCCCGACATCGAGCCGGTCGAGCCATGCGGGAACCGGATGAGGGGCATGGAGCTGGCGAATCTTGCTGTTGTAACAAGGACGAGTTGGCGGCGGAACTTTTTGAAACGACGAGCAAGATTGATGGAAACAAAACTCCTCGCTCGCCTCCCGCTTCAAACACGCCGACGAAAACGCAACCAAATCTTCAGAGGAAAGTTGATAAAGACAGGCCGAAGGAGCCGGGAATCGCATTCTCGGACGGCCATCTTCTATCGCCCCGAAAAGACTGCGGCCGGTTCGGCGGAGCGGTTCGACTGCGTTGAATGCAGGAGATGTTCCGAGTTTTGCCGCTGATTCGCCCCGGAACGGCGAAGACGAAAAGAAGAGGAGGGGCGAGGCATCCCCATAGCCTCGTTGACAATTTCGCCGGTTGGCACTTCTTTGGCCAGTGCCGCGTTTTCTCGCTGAAACAGTTCGGCCAAGTTTTCGGCACGCGGTGGCGTATAGACCGGCGTTTCGCTTCGTGGCGTTTCGGCAATCACGGTAGCGGCGGCTTTGACCGTTTCCGTTGCGTCCTGTGTATCGGTTAATTGAGTAACGGCAGCGTCACCGTTCCACCACCGCCCGATGGCATCTAGCAACGAGGATGCCTTGGACTTGTTTTGTTCGAGGTCATCGCGCAAACTTTGGATTTCGCCCAGCACCGCGCCCGTTCGAGAAAGGTATTCGCCGAATTTAGAGTCCTGTTGTGCTTCATCTCCCGCATCTTCTCTGGCTGCCAACATTTGCTGCAAATAGTCGTCCGCTTGTTCGGCTGGCCTGACCGTCGATTCCGCCTCGCCCTCCATTTTGGCGTTGAAGAGATCGATTTGCGCTCGCAGTAGGTCGCAGGAATCTTTCGGAATGAATGTGCCGGTCTTCGCAATCAGGTCCGCAAGATGGCGTCCCGACTTCGATTGGAAGACCATTTCCCGCGTGCCCACGCTGATTGTGACGCCGAAAAATGTAAGCACCATGCAAAGAATTAGCCCCTTGGCCAAGCCCAGTCCGCCGCCAAAAAAAGTGTTCAGGCCGCTGAGATGCCAATCCTTCAGCTTCTTCTCCATAAAGCCATGCACGAAGCGAATGGCAATCATCGTGACGGCAAAGAGGACGATCATGGCCCCGACTTTGTTCCACGGTGCTTCCGCCGGGATCGACGGGGCAATGAGAAAAGCAAAACGGGAGGCCACGATCCAGCACACAACCAACGAGCCGACCGACACGATCTGCGAGACCATGCCCTTCCAGACGCCGCGCAGCGTCAAGGCAATGAGAATGACGATGATGACAAGGTCGAAAGCGGACATGGAAAAAAGAGATCAGAGAGCAGAAAACAGGGAGCAGGTCGGTGTTCCACGACGGTTCGTCCAAGAACCTGTTCCCCTGCTTGCCGTTCCCTCCACCCTTTTACCAGATTTTACCTTTTTGTCCAAGAGCAATTTTACGGCAAGGCCACGGCCTCCGCCCCAGCCCGCGTCGACAGGCCTTGAAGCACGTTAGGGGCCACCGTGTCCGAAATGAAACGTACCGAGCCGTCGCCGATGGTGAAATTCGCCCCGCCAGGATGCTCGCTGGAAAAGCCGTGTGAACTGCCGTTCTGCTTGCCGAATGCTTCCAGTGTCGAGCCGACCAGCAGTGCCGGAAAACAGGCGTCACCGTCGGGCATTCCGGCCCAAGTCGATTTGCCGACTTCGCTGGTACGTTCGCCGATAAACAGGGTATTGCTCAGGCCATCGGTAACATCTTCCGCGCCGAGGAAACTGTTGTGGTAAAAAGTGCCATTGCCTTGCAAAATTTCATCGTGTTCGTGCTCGTGTTCCCCTTCATGTTCGTGGTCATGTTCCTCTTCCGTGGCCGTCGAACCGAATACCGCGACGTAGTTGGCCGAGGCGAAAAGCAACTCTTCGTGTTCATGATCGTGAGAGTGTTCTTCCTCTTCCTCTTCTTCGCCATGTTCGTGTTCATGCAACGCCTCGAATTCCTCCAGCGTAAATATTTCCCTGCCGGGGTCGGAGGGGCAGCGAAACAGGCTTAGAACCGTCTGCAAAGCCGTCGCGTTGGCCGGATCACAGATGGGCAAATCAAAATGGACTCGCTCGGCCTGAAGGCTACCCTGTTCAACGAAGGGCAAGAGGCTGGCCCCCCAGCCCCAACCGGGTTCGCCCAGCGGGTCGGGGTGGTTTGTGCCCGGCTCGTAGCCCATCCATGCGGCGGGAAAACGCCCGCAGGTATCATGATAATTATGCAGGGCCAGCCCGAATTGCTTCATGTTATTGGTACAGGACATGCGACGTGCCGCCTCTCTGGCCGCCTGAACGGCAGGCAAGAGCAGGCCGACCAACACGCCGATAATGGCAATGACCACGAGAAGTTCGACAAGAGTAAACGCACGAAATTTGGGATGATTGTGTAACATGATGTTCTCCGAAGAAATGATGTTCGTTTGACGACAAGAACCGGAAAGGGGCGGATTTCCGCCCCTGCGCAGGCGGGGAATAACGTGATTATTTTGGCTGTGTTTCTGTATGGAATACAAAATAGCGATGGTCTCCTATCCGGGAATACGGTTCCCGGTTTGTGAAGCCTTTTCTGTTTATTCTTCGCTGCTCCAACTTCGCGGCATCCAATCCAGCGACTCAATGTCGGCTCCCGTTAGGCTCTTTTCGTTTTCGGCGACCCCGGCTTCAGTCAAAAATTGCGGCCTCAAGTCCGGCGGGATGAGCAGATGCGTCGGCTTGCGAATGTCCTCGAATTTCAAGACATCAATTTTCGTTGCACGCATCGGGTCCGCCTCGGCCTCAGGGTTGATAGCGTTTTTCCACGTTTCCAAGTCCATGTTATAGTCGACGCCGCCGTTGGAACGGGCCGTGTCCGCCCGAAACCGCCAGCCCGACGAAACATTTTGGAAATAATTCAACGCGCCCGACCACTTGAAATAATCGAAGGCCCCTTGCGATGACGGAGCACCTCGGAAGACGGCCAAGGGCACGTTATTCAGAAAGAAAATCGAATGACTTGCCGTGATTTCCAACGGAATCGGATGGGTGTCGTGCGACCGTTGCATTTGGTAAACCAAGCCCTGTCGCCCGAAAAAGGTGATGCGATCCAGTTCGAGACGCACCGGCAAGTCTTGCCGCGTGGTTCGTCGGGTATCGTCCGTTCTGACAAACGGCATGGCAAGGGCGAAAAACGAGTTTTCAACGTGAAGCTCGGCGCGTTGCGGAATATCGCAGCGCAACACCGTGGCCTCACCGCGCATGACAGAGTTGGCAATATCGATAGTCAAACAGTTTTTTTCATCGTTTGAGAGCCGCGTTGCCTTGGAGAATGTTGACAGTACGGCCTCGCCCCACTCATTCCAAAAGCCATCCGGTATCGAATCGATGGCGTTATCAACATCATAGGAAATCGGAGATGGCAACACAAACGACGGGATCGATACGGAATCCGAATCGCCCACCCGCGTACCGTTACGGAAGAAAGCAACGTCATCGTGGTTGGCGGCGTTATCGGAGAAAGCCTTGTTTCGTATCGTCAGGCAGCACCCCTCAATCGTAACGCGATTCGCCCCGGTCAGGTTGAACATGGACCAATTTTCGGCCAAGACGGCTGGATGAATACGCATATCGACGGCGAGATCGTGAAATTCCAACTCGCAATCGGACAGCACGAACATGCTTTTCGGTTCCACAGGCTTGAACAGCAAAACCGGGTAATACCCCTCGGCGGCGACAAGTCTGATTCGTCGTTCGGACAATACTATCGGCTCAATCGTTCTGGCATTATTCCATCGCAATTCGATAATAGCGTTGTTTCCGGCGTCTAAGAGGGCCTCGGCAAGAGTCGGGTAGGAATCGGGGATCGTGCCGCTCGGATCGACGCAGAGTTCACGCACGGCCTCGGCGTGCCTCGTGTCGGCAGATATTGCTTCTCCGGGGCGTTCAAGGCCTTGAGCGTTCTGGAGGTCAAGCACTCCAAGAGAAGCCCCTTGCTGTTGTCCTTCCCGCGTGGAACATGCGACTGCGGTGGGGAATTGCGCGGGACCGAGGCCGCGTCCAAAACGATCTTGTCCCACACGAAAAGCAACTCGACGCCAATCCGAGCCGGTGGGATTGCCTACCGGTGACGTAATACCACTTAAAGCAAGTAGATCAAAACGGGACGGGGCATAAGATTCAACCTGAAAGGTCGGCGGGGCCGGGGGGGACACACCGTTCGCCGGGGTGTTCTTTGTGTTGACGGCAAGTTCTCGGCTCGTCGTGGAGGTCGCAAACTGCGTCGCCGGCTCAGGCGGCGGGGCCAGCAGGTCATAAGGCTCGGAAAACAGGTTCATAAAAAAGAATACCGTCAGGAGCAGACCCATGGCAAGCACCCCTGGAATGTGCCTAAGGAAAAAGGAACTGCGGGTCGGGGCAGACGGCATCCAAACGAGTTTGCTTGGGCCTGTCGGCTGTAGGCCAAGCATTTTTGCGATGTTGACCAAAGCGTCAATCAGTGCATCCGGCGTCTGAAAACGCTGCCGCGGGTCTTTCGCCATCATTTTCTGAATCAACTGGGCGACTTCCGAGGGGACATTGGGCTGGAACTCCCGGACATCAGGCGGCTCGTCGCCTTGGTGCTGGAGCAATTTTTGGAGCACTGTGCCTTCCGGGAACGGCGGTCGACCGGCAAGCATATAGAAGAATGTACAGCCGAGCGAATAAATATCGCTGCGTATGTCCGCATTGCGAGGGTCACGGGCCTGTTCGGGCGAAATGTAGTCAAACGTGCCTAACGTCACGCCGCTTGCCGTCAAATCGTCCTGCGATTCGGATGGGTCCAGCAGCCGGGCAAGGCCCATATCGATGAGTTTCGCTCGACCTTCCCGCGTAACAAGAATATTGGACGGCTTCACATCGCGGTGAACCACGCCATGCTCCGCGGCATGGGCCAAGGCGTGGGAAACTTGGATTAAATAATTCAAAGCCTGCGGAAGCGGGAAAGCATCGAAATCGTTGACCATCGCCCTGATGTTCGTTCCCTCGACATATTCGAAAACGATGTAGGGAATGCCTGCCTGCTCTCCGGTAAAATAAACCTGAGCGATGTGTTCATGGTTGAGCCGGGCGGCGGACTTCGCTTCGTTGATGAACCGGGCAACGGTTCCTGGATCGTGGGCGCGCTGCCGGAGCAGAACTTTGATGGCCACCTTACGGTCAAGGGCGGTATCCGTGGCAAGATAGACCCTGCCCATCCCGCCGCCACCGATCAAACTTTTGATGACGAAATGATTAAGCGTGGTTCCGGCGGGCAGAATGCCGGACGCGAAAATTTCCTTTGTAAGCGGAGCGATCGGCGTTGCGGAATCGGAAGCCTTTGAAATGGCTTTTGAATCCAAAGGCGGCGGTTCGGGCAGGTGACTTTTTGACGCGATGCCGGGCAGCACAAACGAAGCGGTAGCGTTCGGCTCCGGGAACGTCGTGCTCGGATGGGGGAGCAAATCGTCACTGGCTAGACGATCATCGATAGGAGAAACTCCGCTTGGCGATCTCGGTGATGGATTATTTTTGTCATTCATCGCAGAATAAGGGAGCACGGTGGACGGCCAGCGCATTATACCGTACTCCACACAAAAAATGAACCGAGGGGCTTCCTAAACGCCAAGGCACATCCGGGGAACACACTCCGCGTCCGATGTTTACTCGTCCACGTCGGGATATTGATCTTGTCGGGCCAGTTCTTCGAGCGTCCAGGCCAGTCGGCCCAGCAGGCGGAAATAGAGCAAACCGAAAAAGGCGAAAATTGGCAAGAGTAATAAAAAGAAAACGATCTCGCCCTGGAAAAATTTTGCACTAAAATATCCGAGCGTCAGCAGCACGGCGGTCAGAAGTGCGGTAAGCAGATAAAATCTTATCCAGACGCCGGTTCTGTACGGAATGGACCGCAAGGTGCCAAGCGAAAGCACAGAAAAATACGAGCCGCTTTCCATGCTGGAAAGAAAAAACACGGGGAAAAAAAGCCAAGCCGAGATCAACAAAATGAAAAAATTGCGCAGCAGGAGCGTCCCCCACGTTTCCGGGGTTGGCAATACGGTCGTCACCAAATGTCCGGGCGTGGCAGCCAGAATGACAACGAGAAAAAGCCAGATACCGAACACGTTACTGTCGACGAAGTGATACTCGATCCAGTCATCGCGGTCGGGCACGTCATTGCCAACAGCGGTCCAATGAAATAAACTGTGGCAGGTATTGGCCATCAGCCCCAGCCCCAGCAACGCACAAAATACGCCGAACGCGCCGCTGATAAGCATCAAGAGGCCCGGCAGCAGCGTTCCAATGACGTAACCGACCCAAACAAGACACAGTGAAAACAGCGTTCGGCCAATCAAATCCGGGCTGCGAAAACATTTGAAAATTCTTGTCACAAACGGATGGGCGGGCAACGGCGACCGCTCGAAAGGCACGGCGTCGAAAGCGTCGTCAGAAAACCCAACGGCACGCAAGGCCAGTCTCTCGGTTTTGCGCTGTGGCAATTCTTCAGAATCAAGGTCGGATTCAGGCCGAGGCCGGTAAAGTTCTTGATCCAACGAGCCATCCACCGTCCTGTAATCGACCAACGTGCGAATCGCGGGACGCGGCGGCGGCAGCGAATCCGTTCGCACGCCATACCCCTCGCCGCCGAACAGCTCAGGCTGCGACATTTGTTCCTTGGGCACGGCCTTGATTTCCGTTTGCACGCCGCAGTCCGGGCAGGTTTTGACGCCGCCGATTTCGCTTTCTCTGGCGTACATTCTTGTGCCACAGAGTTTGCAGATCACCGGCACGAGCGAGCCGGTTCCCATCGCTTCAGGAATCGGTTCGCCTGAAATCCCGAAGGTCGCGGCCCCCTCGAAATTCGACGGCAGCGGCGGCGGTTTCGGCACTTTTCGCGGTCGGGGCGGCACTCGCGTTTTCGTTTCGCAATCAGGGCAAGTCAACTCTCCGCCGACTTGCTCCTCGGTAGCGTACATCATCGTGCCGCAAAGTTTGCAGTAGACCGGAAAGGAATTTTTGTGTGCCTGCGGATTTTGAACGTCGAAGCCGCGAACTTCGTAGGTGCCTTCCGTGCCGGAATCGATCACCGGCAGAATATGATTTCCGGGGTCTTTGGTGGCCAGGTCGATTTTCCGTTCAATTTCCCTTGGGACGAAGACGCTCGTGGCGCATTCCGGGCAAACGATTTTCGTGCCGACCTGTTTGCGTGAGACGGTGATATTCGTGTGGCAGATGGGGCAGGGAAGCGAGACGAGGCTTTTTCGCTCCTGCATGTCCCGCACGTCCACCGGCCCGGCGTCGGCGGCGTAGAGCTTGGTCGGATCGACAGCGGCGACCGTACTCTCCATCGGGACACGGAGTTCGAGATAGCAAACGGGGCAGTACATTTTCCGCCCCGCATTTTCGGCGGACGCTTCAACGGGGTGCTGACAACGAACGCAACGAAAATAAATGGGTGGCATGGGGAGAAAATCGGCAACGGACCATTGGGGGACGCTCGCGGATTCAATTTCCCGTCCCCAATCCCTCTAATTCTTCAAAAAACGTGGGAAATGTCTTTTGCACGCAATCCGGGTCTTCAATAACCACGCCCGGTACGCGCAAGCCCGCCACCGCAAAACTCATGGCCATGCGGTGATCGTCGTAGGTTTTGACCGTCGCGGGCAGAATAGTTTCGGGCGGCGTAATCCGCAGGCCGCCTTGACGCTCTTCGACCATCGCACCAAAACGCCGCAACTCCGTGGCCAAGTCCGCGATTCGGTCTGTTTCCTTATGCCGCACATGCTCGATGTTCAAAATTTCCGTCGGCCCATCTGCAAAAAGAGCCGCCACGGCCAGCGTCTGGGCTGTATCGCTGCAAGCATTCATGTCCACCGTCACGCCCCGCAGCGGCTGGTCGACATTTCGTGCCACGGTGATCGAATCCGCGTTCCAGCGGACGAAGCAGCCCATTTTTTCAAGCAATGTCACAAACTCCACATCACCCTGCAAACTTTTTCGTGAAAGCCCCGGCACGGTCACGGAGCCGCCGCAGACAGCCGCCGCCGCGAAAAAATACGAGGCCGCCGAGGCATCCGGTTCAATTTCGTAAAGACCCGGTGAGGCGTAACAGCTATGCCGAACGATTTTGAAACGGGAAAAATCCTCGGCAATATCCGCTTGCACCCCAAAATCCTTCATCATTTCCAACGTCATGGCAACGTAAGGCTTTGAAACAAGCCTGCCTGCTGCGGCGGCGATGGCGATAGTAATGTCACCTGCCTGCGAAGCCAACGGGGCGGCCATCAGCAGCGCGCTGAGAAATTGGCTCGACACGTTTCCGGCAACGGCGACCGTTTTCGCCGCGTCGTTTTCCACGGAATGGCCAATCGGAGTGGCCTGAACGCCGCGAATCAACACCGGCGGACAAAGATCGTCATTTTCACTCCGAACGTTTGCGCCCAGTTCGATCAGCGCATCAAGCAAATCGCCGATGGGCCTCAAGTGCATCCGGGGCTTGCCGTGAATGCGGTAACTGCCGTCTGAAAAAGCCAGCACCGCCGTGAGAAATCGGGCCGTCGTGCCGCTGTTGCCAACATAAATGTCACCGGAATGATTAGGGAAAACACCACGCCGACCGATCACGGATATGCGTTTTTTTCCCACATCATGCCGGACTTGCAGGCCTAGTTGACGCAACGCATCAAGCATCAGCTTGGTATCTTCACTGTCGAGCGCGCCATCAAGTGTGGTCTCGCCGTCGGACAGTGCCGCCAAAATCAGCGCACGGTTCGTCATACTTTTCGAGCCGGGCGGCGTGACAGTGGCGTGAATTGGACTGCGTGGCCGGATTGTACTGGTTTTCATGGAGCGAAAAGGCTCTTTGTGTGCCGGCCTCTGCGAGTCAGCCGCCGCAGCACGTTTTTGGTTGTATTTTTCCCCGTGTGCTTTTCCCCGTCAGCGTGAGCAGTGCATTGACCACTTTGCTATAATTTTGCAATGTGTGATGCCAATACGCGAGGCAATGTCGACCATCGTCGGTGATGGAATATCGCCGCTTAGCACGGCTCTTTTCGGAAACGTCCCACTTGGCCGCGACCATGCCGCGCATCTCTAAATTCTTGAGAAGTCGATAAATGCCGGACATGTCGGGTGCTTGGTCGTGGAAGCCCGGCATTTCACTGATCCGCTTGGTCAGTTCATAGCCGTGCATCGACTCCTCGGCCAGAATGGACAGCACGACCGGCTGAAGCAACTTGTCCAAGGTGGCTCCCATACAGGGGCAGCCGGCAAAAGCGGCCTCCCTTGAGAGTTTTTTCTTCGCGGATTTCAATTTTCCCATCACTTTTTTCTCACAGGCATGTAGATTTCAAAAGCGCAGTCCGAATCGGTATTCCAATGAGCCGGGTACAATTCAAACGACGGGACGGCTGCGTCATAAACGTACTCGTCTTGTGCCGACAGCCACTGCGACCACAGGAACATGTACGCCTCACCCAATTTGGCGAGGCCGGGCACGCTGCATTTCGCGTATACTCCGGCGGAAACGTCGATAGTCTCCATGCCCTCAAGTGCCTTCGTGGCGGGCGAAATTTCGAGGGCGGCCCAGTAATCGAAATCGTTCTCATTGACCATGACGGACACGCCGTAGCCCGGCAGGTCGGCGCAGGCTCCGCCGGTCAGTTCATCCGACTTCGGCCCGAAGGTTTGCCAGATGGCAGGGCAGTCCGACATGGCATTTTGCATGTTGGTGCGAACCTTCATGCCGACCAATTTTTTCGTGGACAATTCAACAATGGTAACTTCAAAACTCATGGAATGCTCCAAAGTAAAGGCGCAAAGCGCGTTGTTGCGAGGCGTGTTCAAACAGATGCCGCGGTAATTATAGTGGAAAAAGCAATCGGCTTCAAGGTCAAACCGACCGGCCAGCAGAGCAATTCTTGAAGTCTCGCGGCAATCAGGGTACAATACGGCCTCCTTCCGCTTTTGTTTATTTCCTGCCACATTCCATTGATGACACTCCATTCCTTGGACAAATCGGTCAGCAAAATTTTGCGTAGGCGGCGTTTCCGGTTTGGCATCGTCCTTATCTTCGCGTTGGCGCTCCTCGTCTATTCAGGCCGGCTCCTGTGGCGGCATTTCCACGAACCAGCCTTTGTGGCCGCCGAATACGCTCTTGACTCCGAATCACCGACCTACTGGCGTGATCGCAGCTTGGCCGACATCGAATCCTGGCCCCGCGGCGAATCGACGGCACGCCGCGAACGTTTTGTCCATCTACGGCTGGACGCCACAATCCATGCCGCCCAGCATCTTCGTTCGGATTATGAGAGGATCATGGCCATTTCGGACATCGCCCTGACGTTGGCCGAGAATGACGAAAAATACAATATCAATTCCTCGCTGCGCGATCTGGGAACATCGCCGCTGGCACAGAGCCGGCTTGCCCGTGTGTTTGTGTCTCAGGCCCTGATGAATTTGCGTGCCGGTGACACTGCTTCAGCCCGCGTGGCAATTCAAGAATACCACCGTCTGGTCAACGAGGCCGACCTCAAACTGGATTCCGATGTCAATGTGCTGGCCTTCGTCGGGGCGGTGACCGCCTTGGCGGTGTTGGACGACCTCGCCCTGCTTGCGGAAATGTTCCAGCAGCAATCCAATTTCACACTCCGCATTGTGGCTCCGGCTCAACCCAAAGCCTACCGCATTCTCGCCGGTGAGCAGGCGCGAATGGACTTGGTTCCGCACGCTCTCAATTCGGCGCACGAGATCGAGAATCCTGTGGAATTGATCCGGGCCTGCCAGCTTATCATTTCTCGTGTTGCTAGGCCGGAAAAAATCGAGCCAATCGAGCCGGGGTTTCCTCGCTTGCCGGATGCGCAGCGCAGGCCCCCCTTGGCGGCCCCCACCGTGGTTCGTTCCGTCGTTGATCAGGTACTCGGACTGATCGCCAAAAACGACGAGTACGACACACAAATCAATCTTTTGTTGCGTCTGGCCGGTTCGCAGCTGATGTGCGATCCTGAAATACACGCGGTTTTTGTGGCCGCCGTGGAACAGTCCGATTTCGACGAACTGGTCTCACGCCCGGTGCTGCAATTGCTGCGTGAACCGGAATCCGATGCCATCCGCGCCGCACTGGGCATGACACCGGCACAGCGAACACAGCGTCGCAATGTCGATCCCGCCTTGGATGATTGGTCTTCCGCCGAAGCTCCTATCGCGGTGGACTTGATCGACATCGCCCCTGAAACGCTCAAGTCGCTCAACGCCGTGCAAATGCTGCGTGCGCAAAACAGGACAGCCCGGTCGTTTTTGATCGTTTCCCGGTATCGAGACGCCGCCCAAGTCCTCAAACAAGCGATTCCCGTTGCGAAGGCGCTGGCCGACCCGCAAGATCGCAGCAGTTGGTTGTTGTCGCTGGGAGAAACGCAGCTCAGTGCCGGTGATGCCGAGGCCGCCCTCGGAACATTTCAGGCCGTTGAATACCCGCACCTCACGCAGGACGAGCACTCGACACTTGCCCGGCTACAAGTGCTTGGTCGGTTTTACGAAGAGGCCAGACAAACAATCGACGGTATCGCGTCCGAGTCCCAAAGAAACGCCGACCTGGCTTTTCTCGCAACGGAGCAAATTCGCGTCCGCCAATTCGAGAACGCCCAAAAAACCGTTGCAAAAATGGGGCCAACGCCGCAGAAGGACACTTTACGGCACGTTTTGGCACTGGGACTCAGCGAAAAAGGCGATGAAACACAAAATGAGGCGGTGCGTGCGGCGGAGCATTTTGCGGCACTGAATGTTCCCGATCCGCATGATCTGGTCGACGACGCGGAACTCAGCCGGTGCAGTGACTTGCTGTTGCAACGGGGCTTGTACGAATGGGCGGCCACGGCGGCGGAAAAAATTCAAGAACCGGCGCGGCGATTCACACTGCTGCACCGGATCGCACGGGAGAACATGCTGCTCTTTCGCTCCCATCGTTTGAACGTCGCGCTTCACAAGCAAATTCGTGTGCCCTTGTTTGAAATGGCTTGCCGTCTGGCCGACAAAATCGATGACGCGGCACGTCGCGCCACGCTGCGTGACTCCATTCTGGCCGACGCCTTTCCGTACATGCAAGACGACAATATGCGGCCCGTTCTGGTGAATCTCCAAGAACAAACGCTGCAAGACTGCCGCAGTATTCCCGATACGGAACCGACCAAAGCGGAACTCTTGGCGAACATGCTCCTGAAAAAAATGGATTTGGAGCCGTCCGGTACGTTTGAAAGTTTCGAGCCGCTAGTCAAGGAAATATTGAGTTCCATCAATCAAACGAATGCGGGGCGACGGCGGGGCACGGCACAGTCTCGCCTTGCCGCCGCCCTGATCCGGCTGGGAAAAGGACAAATGGCGCAACAAATGATCGGGGAAGCGAGACACGCCGTTCGTTCCGACGCGCCGTACCGCGATTCCGTTACGGTGCTTTTGTCGCTCATTCCCTCGCTTAAAACACTGGGCGACGCCGCTGCCGCCCGGGCGGTTTATGACGAGGCCTTGATGATGATTTCGGAAACATACGCAGACGCCCCGACCGCGGCGGACAAGGATTTTCAGTGGCGACTACGTGATTCGGAACTGGATCGACTCGTGCGCAGCCAGCTGGAACTCGGCTATCTCGATCTTGCCCTTGAATTTTCGTCACGAATCAATGAGAATTTGATCCGTGAACGTCTGCTCAGAGCCTTGGCCTACATTTCGCTCGACCAAGGCGATCTCGCGTTGGCGGAGTACACGATTCAGCTCACGAAACGGCCCGACATCAACACCAACGCCTTGCGCGACGTTCAATTTATGAAACGGCAGCGCGGGCGACAATGAAAAACGGGCTGCCTCGCGGCACTGCGAACATCACCGTGCAAACGGTTCGTGCGTTTCAAGCTGTTTTCCAGCTTCTGGTTTCGCCGTCGAGCCGCAGCAGAATCCTTTCGAGACGCCGGCCCATCTCTAGGGCTTGGCACCGATCATGCCTGTCTCGCAGCAGAAAATGTTGGGACAGATAACCCAAACCTTCCAAAACAACGCGAGAACGAGCAAAGGCTTCCAGCAAAAAAAGCTCATTATCGGACAGCGGTCTGTGCTGCGTATAGGCTTTCAAACCCAACTGCCAAAGACCGGCATCGTTCTCCGCAAGTGATCCGAGCAGCGTGGCCACGTCGAGCGCGACCGAGTCGACGGCAATCTCTTTCATATCCAAAATTCCGCACACGCCGTCATCGTCGAAGCGAAAATGTCGCCTACAGGCATTACCGAGCACCGGCTGTACGGGAGCCGCCAACCGGGCTGCACGGGATAGGAGTACCATGCGGTTTCCCGCCAAACGGGAAACGTGATTGAGTAACGCCAGACCGGATTGAGCGAGCCGCAGGTCGTTGGCGTCGGTCGAAAGTTGCAGGACACTGCGAAGAGCTTGGAAGAGTTTGGTGATTTTGCCGGATATCCATTTTTCCCATTCCGAAAGATCGTGTCGGATTCCGGCACTGGTCGCAAGAGGAGGGTTGGGAAGCGGAAACGCGGCCACGGCCTGATGAAATTGGGCTAAGGACATCATGGCCGAAACAACTTGGAACATGTTGCGTTCCGGCGAAACCAATGCGGCCCAATCGAAACCGTCCGCGTCAAGGTCATCCATCTCGTTATCGGCGACCGCCAGATTGCCGTTACGACCGGCACAGGCCGGCTTTTCTTTCTCGCCTCCCGCCGAACCCTCGTCTTTTGGAAAAAGAGCCGGTTCAAAGAACTCCGGCTCTTCATTCCCTGAAATCCAAGGCAGCAACTCCCAAAACCGCCCACGGTGTTTGACAAATCCTTTTCTGGCAAGCGTTTCAATCGGAAGCGGCACAAAATCAATACCTTCGCAGACTGCCTGCCATTGAACCGCCTGAATAAATTGCAGCCGTTCAGCAGTGGGGCCTGCCGTGGGACAGGCCGCCGACATTTGTGTCAACTCCGCCACCGACTCCGCTTTCGGCCAGCGGCGTAAACAAAACAAGCCCGCCTCGCTTCTGACACGCCAATGTTCCGCCATTCCAAGTGAGGAAGATTGCGAAAGGCAAAAGACTTCCTCGGCCTTGTATTCTTCAGGATAGGCGGACAGGATGTGTGTATTGATGTGTTCAATAGCGATCATGGGTGGCCTTTCCCATCGAGCCTTTCTTCCAAAAAACAGACAAAAAAAGTCCGGCCTCAGTCATATCGACCATTTTCCGCCTCCGAGAGCAAAAGAAATGCCAAAGAAATAAAATTTCGCTTATAACGATTGGAATGCCAAAAGCCGTTTTGCGGACGCCGCGTTGACACGCAAGCGAGGCAATTCTACAATGGCGGGTCATAAAACATGGCGATCAGCACCCTGCGAATGCGGGTTAAACAGGAGAAAAAACTTGTTACGAACAAAAACTTGCGGCGAATTACGGGCGGTCGATGTTGATTCTCTGGTGACGCTGGCCGGCTGGGTCGACTCGGTTCGGGATTTCGGCGGTGTGCTCTTCATCAATCTGCGCGACCGCTACGGCATGACGCAGATCGTATTTCCACAGAGCATGAGTGAAGAACAACTCACGCTGGTTCGTTCCTTGCACCCGGAAGACGTGCTGCAAGTTTTTGGCGAGGTTCGTCACCGTCCCGAAGGCATCGTCAACCGGAAAATTCCGACCGGCGAGATCGAGGTGAACGCCCAAAGCGTCGCAGTTTTGAACCGCACGCAAATCGTGCCGTTTCAGCCCTCCGCCCCGGAAATTCCCGCCGAGGAAACGCGGCTCAAATACCGCTATCTTGACCTCCGCCGCCCGGCCATGCAGAAAACGCTTGTGTTACGGCATCGGATCACGAAGGTGCTGCGCGATTATTTTGATGAACACGATTTCGTCGAAATTGAAACGCCCATGCTGGGAAAAAGCACGCCGGAAGGAGCACGCGATTACCTCGTACCCAGCCGCATCGCACAGGGGCATTTTTACGCACTGCCCCAATCGCCCCAGCTTTACAAGCAGATTCTGATGATTGCCGGTTATGACCGCTATATTCAGATTGCTCGCTGTTTCCGTGATGAGGATTTGCGGGCTGACCGGCAGCCGGAGTTTACGCAGTTGGATCTCGAAATGGCCTTCGTAGAGATGGAGGACATTTTGAACATTGTCAATGGCCTCGTGGTGCGTTTGATGAAAGATGTGTTAGGCCGGGATGTGCGATTGCCCATTCCGAGAATGTCGTATGACGAGGCGATGGAACGCTTCGGGCATGATGCGCCGGATTTGCGTTTTGGCATGGAACTGATTGATTTGACGGACATTGCGAAGAATGTCGAATTTCGCGTTTTTCGCGGCGTGGCCGACGGCGGGGGCCGGGTCAGAGCCATCAATGCCAAAGGAGCCGCCGAGAAATACTCACGCAAAAACATCGACGAACTCAACAACTGGGTCGTTGAACAATTCGGAGCGAAAGGCGTGGCGTGGCTCAAAGTCGACGCAGACGGCAAACTTTCAGGGCCGATTGCGAAGAATTTCATGGAAGAAGAGCTTGTGGCAATCGCAAAACGGCTCCATACGGAACCAAACGATTTTCTGCTGTTTTCCGCCGATACATTTGAAACGACATGCAAAGTGCTCAACGGTCTGCGGCGGCGGCTGGCGGCAGAGTTGAAGTTGATCGATCCCGACGAAATGAATTTCTGCTGGATCATGCACTTTCCCATGTTTGCCAGGGATGATGAGGCCGCCCCCGCGCGTTGGGTGGCCATGCACCACCCGTTCACGGCCCCGCTTGGCGAGGATTTGCCGCTGCTGGACTCCGATCCCGGCAAAATTCGCGCTCAGGCCTATGATCTCGTGCTGAACGGCTTTGAAGTGGGCGGCGGCACGATTCGGATTCACGATTCCGAGATACAGTCGAAAGTGTTCAACCTGCTGGGCCTCGACATGGAAACAGCCAGAGAACAGTTCGGCTTCTTACTCGACGCCCTGCAATTCGGTGCTCCGCCGCACGGCGGCATCGCTCTAGGCCTGGACCGACTTGTCATGCTTTTTGCAGGGCTGGACAACATCCGCGACTGCATTGCGTTTCCCAAAACGGCCAAGGCGGCGGATTTGATGACCGGCGCGCCCGCCCCGGTGGCCGCCAAGCAGCTTGAGGAGTTGGCGATTGCGACGGTTGAACCGGCAGGTTGAGCGGGAAAAAAATGAGCCTATTGATAAAAATCCACAATATCCCTATTGCATGCTTTTTGTGGCCGGTGTACAATGCCGCTCGCCGACTTTTCAAAAACATCGTAGTACACGGAGGGGTTTTTATGAAAACAAAACTTGCATTAAACTGGGGCGGTTTGCGGCAGGAGTCGCTCTGCCTTTACGCTCGTTGAACTTTTGGTGGTCATTGCCATCATCGGCGTCCTGATCGCCTTGCTTTTACCTGCCGTTCAGGCCGCCCGCGAAGCTGCCCGGCGCATGCAGTGCAGCAACCATCTTAAACAGATCGGGCTGGCCGTCCATAATTTTGAAAGCACCCAGAGAGCCATTCCGCCGATTGTCGTTTTTGACCGCCATTTGTCGATTCACGTCCTGCTCTATCCATTTATGGAACAGCAGGGCCTCTATAACGATTTCATGGAACTAACGACCGGCGGACGCATGAACTGGCCGACTTACCCTTCTGCTTGGTTTCTCGGTATCGGGGATGAAAAACAGCGGGCGCACAGTTCCGTCAGCACCTATCGTTGCCCCTCACGCCGTGGCGGTGGTCCCGCCTATACGACTCAAAGATTTAACGGAGACACTCCCGACCCCGCGGGTGGCCGATACATTACGGGACCTCGCTCGGACTACGTGGCCGTTGTTGCCAAAGAAACGGAAAGCTATGAATTCCGCTACACATGGCTCAGCCCGCAATATATCTCCGAACCGATTGTGTTTAGCAGCCCATTTCGCCTTCCGAGCTTGGAATTTGCCAATGGCGTGACAGGAGGCTCGGTCGATGATTGGGATGATATTACCAGATGGACACTCAAAGACGACATGGCCCTCTGGTCGGACGGAACTAGTAATCAAGTCATTTTTGGCGAGAAATACATTCCTGCCCACGCCGTCGATTCAGACGCTCATTACCAGCACGTCCGCTGGGATGGCCCCTATTTTTCATGTACGGAGCAAATGGATGGGCTGTACCATCAGGTAGGAGGCATGATCCACAACACCGCCGACAGGCAGCCGATCTTTGGGCGATCTCCCTATGCTTTTGCCGAGTATGCCACCTCAAGAGGTGACACGGATGCGGGTTGGGGGCGTGGCCCCGGTGGAAATAACGATTATTGGGGTCGTTTCACCTACGGGAGCAACCATCCGGGCATCAGTCAGTTTACTCTCGGCGATGGTTCGGTTCGCAGTTTTCCTGTCTCGTTGGACTATCAAATGCTCTACCGCTGGGCTTCCGTCAACGATGGCCAGGGCGTGGCATTGCCGTAGTAACACGAACATTCAAAACCGTAAAGCAAATAACTTCGTCATTCCTGTCCCCGATCAGGTTGGGGGTGGGAACGATGCTCTCCAGTGGCGGTTGGGTCACAATTTTTTTCATAACAGCATGAACAAACAATTCCTTCTCTGCTTTTTGTTGCTTGGTGTTTTGTGTTTTGTCGGTTGTTCCGGCAAAGTCAAGATGCACGGCTCCGTAAAATATCCCGATGGCACGCCGCTTGCGAAGGGCACGGTCTTTCTCAGTGACGGTATGCAAATGTTCCAAGGCGAACTCGCCGCCGACGGGACGTTCCAGATCGGCGAAATCAAAGACGGCGACGGCGTTCCGCCCGGAAATTATATGATTTGGCTGGCCGCGAACACGACCGATTACGAAATCGATCCCGTTACCGAAAAACCGACGGGCAAGATCATTCGCAACATCGTGATCGATCCGAAATTTGAAAACCGCGATACTTCCGGCTTGAGCGTGGTCGTGGAGAGAGGCAAGCATGAGCCAATCGAAATTGTCGTCGAAAAACCAGCGAAATAAAAAGCTGACGTAAAACGACTCGATGTGAATCAAGCGCGCCGAACTCGATTGCCCTCGACTTGCCGCACGATTCGACGCATTTCGAGAATCGCAATTTTTGCCCTGACCAAGTGAATCGGCAGACCGGTCAATTGAACGATGGAGTCAATCGGCAGCGGTTCCGTGCCGAGTTGTTCGACGATTTGTCGTTCCATGTCGTCGAGGATCAACTCTTCGACGGGCCTAGGCGGCGGAGTCGCCGGTTGCGATCCTGACGAGGCGTACCTGTGCTGCGGCGCAGAGCGAGGCCGGGCGGGGCGTGATCTCGCGGCGTTCGCGGGCATTTCTGCAAGCGTTTCCTCCGGCAGTCCGCGCAAAAAACTTTTGAGCGGACATTCAAGGCATTTTGGCCCTGTTTTTGCACAAAAATCCCGGCCAAGTCGCACGACAAGGGCTTGGAAATCGCAAAACAATTGTGCTCCGTAGGGTTCCTCATCGGGCGTGAGCTCACGGTGGATCAATTCCTGAATCTCGCGTTCTCCGGCATGAGGCCCGACGATGCCGTGACGGACGAGCAGGCGCGTCGTGAACGGATCGACCATGTAAATCGGCACTTTGCCCGCATAGAGTAGAATATTGTCCGCCGTGCCGGGGCCAATGCCGGAAATGGTCAGTAATTCCTGTCGCACGGCATCCGCGTCGCGTGCAAAAAATTGGTCGATATTGCCATTGCTCCGGTCTAGAAAGAGTTGCGAAATATCTCTGAGTCGCTTGGCTTTTTTGGCATGAAAACCGACCGGACGAATGATTTCGGCCAAGGCCTCTTCGTCCGCCTCCAGCAGACGCTGAAAATCGAGCAGGCCTTGTTGTTTCAGCGTTTTGAGCACGCGCGCGACGGATTTCCAAGTTGTTCCTTGTACGAGCACCGCCCCAATGACGACTTCCACCGGATCGTCCGGCCACCAGTCTTGCGGTGCTTTCGCGGCATAAAAATCACGTAGCGTTTCAAAAATTTCTCTAAAGACACTCATTACGTTGCCGGAGCGGATTAAAAAACAGTGTTGAGTCGACGTTCAGTGGCCAGTGAGAATGCGTTACTCGGAATGCAACTTCAGGCCGGTTTTAAGGCGTCCTAAAATCCCGGATTATACGAATCGGGGCTTTTCAGATTGGACTCGGTTTGATCCAGTACGGGATTGAATCGGTATTCCACCCGTTCGGCCACGTCACGAATCGGAATAGATTGCCGAAAGATGACCGTTCGGTTAATTTTTGCCTTCCTGTCAAGCAAATCCAAGGTGGTTGCCGAAGCGTCAGCCCGCATCGGCGTATCCGCGTGCCGCACCGTGCCGATCAAAACGCAGCGGTCAAGGCTCAAAAGATCGCTCATGTCCAGTGAACGCTGAAAGGCGTTGTTGAGGCCGACGCCGTCCGTGCCGCCCAACGCTTCGTGAAACGTCAGCACGCGAACAATGTAATCCAGATCGCCGGACTGCGGATTGTAGGAAGCGACGCGGCGCACAGCGGCGTCTGCCTTCGCTTCCGCAGGCAGTAAAAGTTCACGCAGTTCGCGCCGCTCCGTCGCTTTGCCGACTTCCAGCGTTTTGCCCGGCTCCAGCGTGCCGATGTCTTGAACCCATCGACCATAAACCAATTGGCAATTGTCCAGAGGCGGCAACATGTCAGGCCAAGTGAGCGTACCCACCGGCACGCCTTCCATGCCCTTGAGCTGGGCGAGGCACATTTTTGTGCTGCGGACAAAAACGGGTAAATGACGCATCTCTGTCGCCCAACTCTGGCCGAAAAAACTTTTCGTCGAACGCACCTGTACCGGCACATTCTGAAGGGCGATGCTGTGTACAAGTTCCTTTGTGTCGCCGGCGAATTCCTGCTCCGAACCGCTTTGCCAGACCGTGGGACTCACCGTCTTCGGGGCCATACCGCCTAGGCCGCTGCCGGGAAGACCGTGCCACGAAAAAATATTCGGCACGGGAACGTAATTGGAATACGGGGGAAACGGCAGAAACCATTCGAGATTGCCTTGCAGAGCCAGACTGTAGGTGGCATCGCGCGGACTGTAGAGGTTGGCCCAAGTGCTACTGCGGACGCTTTGCGTTTCCGTATCGTAATCCACTATGTCCAGTTCATTCAGTATGACCTTGTTCGGCCTGCCCGGCGCGGAAAGCCACGCGACGCAGAGCACGGAAAACAGCACGATCCAAAGCGGAAACGTCGCCCACGTCAAAAAGGGCCGCTTCAAAACTTTATGAACGATCAACCAGTCCAGTGGACCAATGACAAGCCAATACACGACCAGCACGATGAGAATCAGCGAAAACGGCAGAATCCACACGCCGTCAAATTTGTCCAGAGCACTACGAATTTGGCCGGACATGTCGTTGTAACCCAGTTGAATCAACGCACCGCCGCGCTGTATGGCCTGGCCGCTCCGGGCATCCCACTGCATGACCTTACGTACAAGCCGAGTGCGGTCACGCCAATTGCGCAACGGCTTTTCGCTCAAATCGCCGCCGAAATAAAGAATGGAGCCGAGGCCGTGAGCACGTCGAAGCACGAGCGGCAGGTCGCCGTCTTTTACCAATAGGCGACCATGTTGCCCATCGGGTTCAAAGGCGGGGACTCGCAGAAACGGCGAGTCCTCCGTGCCGTTCATAAAAATCGCCCGCTCGCTGTTGATGAAAACCTCAAACGGCGTCCCCTGTCGGATTTCCGTCATGCCGGTAAATTTTCCTGGCAAAAAAGGTCGCAGTGCCCCGTCTTCCGGCTTGAGGAACGGCTCTGCATCCTTACCGGGGAAAAAAAGCAGCCGACCGCCGAGTTTCACCCACTGATCCAAGGCCGTGATCTGCGGACTGAGAGAATTGATGCCCTCAAATTGTCGCGGCTCGGTGGTCGTGAGCACGACGGTATCGATGGCCTCGTAACCGAACCATTCATCCGGCAAGTCGGTAAAAGTTTTGACTTTGACCAAGATAGGGCGGCGATCTTCCCGTAATGAAAGTTCCGCGATGGCCTCTTGGAGACCGATGTTGTCATTACCGACGATCAGAAAGATGGGGCGTTCAAAGGGAACAGGTTCCGAAAAGCCGTCCGAACTCGTTTCGGATTTGCGAACTGTGCCGCCTGACGGCTGGAGTGTTCGGGTGGTCGCCGTTTTGTGTACGATACCATCAGATTTTATTTCGTCCCCGGTATAACGAACGGTCACGGTGAGCGGCGCATCTTTTCGGCCCAGCTTGACGTAAATGCGCCGCGAAAATTTCTCGCCCGCCCCGATGGCTTGCGTTTGCGACCGGCGGTATGTGATCGGCGTGCCGTCAGAATCCACCGTTTCGACCGCGATTTCCCAAGACCCCGGATAGACTCCGCTGCAAACAATGTCCACCGGCGTCCAGAGGCCATTTTTGTACAACCCCTCCACACCGACTTTGATAGAGTCAATGTTGTGGTTCACAAGAAGTGCTGTTATCGCCGAAGAAGAATTGAGGCAAGCGACGGTGAAAAACAAGACGCAAACGAAACGAAATAACGGCATGATGAATTGGAAAAAAGAACAAAACGCGCCGCATTCCACGAACGCGAACCCAGCCGGGGGTATTCTACCCGTTTTCAAGTCTGTCGGAAAGGGCGCATCGTGGCCGACCGCGGCAGCGGCACTGTGGCAGGTCAATGTTTTTTCACCTTGGGCTTGATTTTTTTCCGGCACTTGCGACAATGTGCAACGATGGCGGTGTTGGCGTCTTCACACGTTGCCCTTTGGAATGGGTTGGTCAATAAACCTTTTACCTCGATAAAGCATCATGGACACTCTTGCTCTTTTCGCTCATCACCTCCCTCATGAAGTTGTTCCCTCCGTCACGGGCAGCAGCTTTTCACTTGCCGTTCTTGCAGGGGTGATCGCCTGTATTGCCGTCATTGCCATCGGCCTGCACATGAGCCGCCAGAAAAAAAGCCGTTCCCAACGCATGGAGGCATCTGACCGCAAGAATCGCAAACAAGAAGGCGAGTCGGATCGGGACTGATTTCCCTTTTCCCGCTCTTCGGGTAGGTTTCTAACGTCGTCAACGCCTAATGAGCCGCATGTTGTGTATGCGTGCCTGTGTGCGCGGTGTGTAGATCGTCCAAAATGAAATTTGAGGAAAAAAACAGGTCTTATGGACAGCAAACAAATCAAAACATTATCGTGGATTGGCGACGAAAACGGCTTTCTGCGGCTGATCGACCAAACCCTGTTGCCAAACGATTTGGTGGAAATTGAGTGCCGCAACGTCGAAACCGTTTGGGAAGCGATCAAGAAACTTCGGGTACGCGGTGCGCCGGCCATCGGCATTGCGGCGGCCTACGGTGTTTGTGTCGGTATGCAACAGGACGCCACGGATTCTCTCAAAAGTCGACTCAAAGAAGTCACCGAGTATCTTGCATCGAGCCGCCCCACGGCAGTTAATTTGTTTTGGGCCTTAGACCGGATGAAAGCGGTGGCGGAGGCGGCCCTTGAGTCGAAGAGCGCGAAGGAAGTCATACAGGAACTGTTTGAAGAAGCGAAAAAAATCCACGAAGAAGATCGTGATATTTGTCGTCGCATCGGTCGTTTCGGACAAGAACTGTTCGCCGACGGAACCACCTTTCTGACGCACTGCAATGCGGGTGGACTGGCCACGGCGGATTACGGTACGGCCTTGGCCGTGTTCTTTGCCGCAAAAGAGGCGGGCAAAACTATTCGCGTTTACGCCGACGAAACACGACCCTTGCTACAAGGGGCGAGACTGACGGCATGGGAACTCATGCAACGTGGCATTGATGTCACGCTTATCTGCGATTCCATGGCGGCTTGGGTCATGCGACAAGGCAAAATTGACGGCGTGGTGGTGGGTGCAGACCGCATTGCGGCCAACGGAGACGCCGCGAACAAAATCGGAACCTACGGCGTGGCCGTGGCGGCCAAGCATCACGGCGTGCCATTTTACGTGGCGGCCCCGGTTTCCACGTTCGACTTGACGCTCGCGGATGGAAGCGGCATTCCGATTGAAGAACGGGACGCCGAGGAAATATGCCGCTGTTTCGGCAGCGATCCCGAAAAACGCACTCGCACGGCCCCGGAAGGCGTGAAGGTGTTCAACCCAGCCTTTGATGTCACGCCGGCGGAATTGATTACCGGCATCATCACGGAACACGGCGTGATTTCGCCCGTCGACCGGGCCACCGTCACGAAAATGGTGTCGCAAAAATAGTCCCCCCCTCTTGTGCTTGGCATCCGCTTGCGGTCGCTTGCCGTTCGTCAAGCCATATTATGGGGGCCGGCAGTCTTACGATGCCGCTTGAATCAGGGACGTGTTGACCATGAAAACGCGATCCTGGATAACCAGCGTGTCCGGGTCGTCGACCTCGAAGGTGATGCCGCAGTATTCAATGCCCTTCGAGTATGAAATATGGTAATTGCTGCCGAGAATGACCGACGGAATCGTGATGTTGCTGATCGTCCAAATCGTGCTGTAAAGTTTCGTTTTGAGGCCGCCCGCGATGATATTGGTCATTTCCCCCACGCCATCGACCACTTGGGCGTTGACCGTAGTGTATTCTTCCATCGACAAGCCCGATACGGCAAGCGTGGCCACACGCTCCGGCATCGTGAGCGAGAGAAAGCCCGTGCATTTGCCGCTCAGACCGATCATGCCGGTCACCGGGGCGTTGGGCAACTGAACGGGGATTTTGGTTATCCCCACCACACGCATCTTCAAATCGCACATTCTCAGACAGCTTTCGACCGACTGAATGATGGCATTGGTCACGGTGGTGTTGACGGAGAGTCCCTGGATTTCGTTGACGGTATCTTGCGACATAGTTTGTTGGCATTGTGTTTGTTTGAAGAGCAATTCCCAAAAATCACTCTAATTTTCCCATATCCGGCGAGAAACGTCAAGTTAGAGCCTTTCACGAATTGATATAATCGAGGCCACGACCGTAGGGTAAGGGTGGCTTTTTTCGTCCGTTGGTTGCCACAACAGCAAAAACGGCAGGCCTCTTTATCGTTTCCCGCATTGCGGTATACTGCACTCCGCACAAAGCTGCCGTCCCAAAGGCCAGCGTGTTCTGCCAAATGAGCACCGGCAACGGGCTTCGCATGGTGACCCCCGTTTTGTCTCGGAATACTTTTTCCGCACCCTTGTAGCTTCATGTACACGCTTCTTCATCAGGACGCGAAATGTGCCGCTCGGCGTGGCCGGTTGGAAACCGCTCACGGCACGGTCGAGCTACCCGCCTTCATGCCGGTGGGCACGGTGGGTACGGTCAAGGGGGTTGAACTCGGCTTGCTCGAACAGACCGGTGCGCAAATGATTTTGGGGAACACCTACCATCTTTCGCTGAGGCCGGGCGAAGAAACGGTGAAGGCACTGGGGGGCTTGCATGGTTTTTGCGGCTGGCAAGGCCCGATTCTGACGGACAGCGGCGGCTTTCAGATTTTTTCGCTGGCCAAAATTATGCGTCTGGACGAAGACGGTGCAATTTTTCGTTCGCATATTGACGGCAGCAAAATCGAATTGCCGCCGGAGCGTGCCGTCAAAATCCAAGAAGCACTGGGTAGCGACATCGCCATGGTGCTCGATCATGTCGTCGCCCTGCCGAACGACCGTAATGTGATCGAAGACGCCATGCTGCGAACCGTTCGCTGGGCGGCGCGCTGCAAAAAAGCCGCCGACCATCCATATCAGAAACAGTTTGCCATCGTGCAGGGCGGCCTTGATCCTGAATTGCGGCGTCGCTGTGCGGAAATGCTGGCGGAACTGGATTTTCCCGGTTATGCCATCGGCGGCCTCAGCGTGGGCGAAACACCGGAAGAGATGTACGAAGCCCTAGACTTCACGTTGCCGTACATGCCATCGGACAAGCCTCGTTACCTGATGGGTGTGGGCAGGCCGGAGGACATTTTGAACGGTATTTTGCGCGGCGTGGATATGTTCGATTGCGTCATGCCCAGTCGAAACGGTCGGAATGCCCAGGCTTTCACAGACGAAGGCCCATTGCGGCTGCGCAATAAAAAACATGAGCGCGACGACAAACCGCTCGAAGAAGGCTGCCCCTGTCCGGCCTGCAAACAGAGCCGGGGTTATTTGCGGCATCTTTTCATGGCCGGAGAAATGCTGGGGCCGATTCTGCTCACGATTCACAACCTGACGTACTATCAGCGACTGGTTGCACGGTCACGGGAAGCGATTGAAGCGGACCGCTTTGCTGAATTTTACAGGGATCGCATGGCGGATTGGCAAAAGTGACGGCAAGAACTCGCGGGCGGCGTGTCACGGACTGCAAACTTCGCAGGATTTCAGGCCGCAACTGCATTCGATCAGCCGCGTCAGTTGGTGTACATTATCCATGGCTCCTTGAAAGCCGACCACGCTTTTATCAATCGTGATTTCCTGCCGGATGAAGTGGCCTGCGTCCAGATCAAGGTCGATTCGGCCTGAGACAAATTTGTCGAGCACCCCGTATTCTTCTCGCGGCGTCAGCACGGCCTGGGGCCAAGTCTCGTATTTGATTCGCGCAAGGCCGGTTTGCACGCTCTCCAAGGTATAGCGGCGACGCAATTTCACTTTTTTGACCGTGCCGTCTTCTCGCCGTATGTCCTCTTGGACAAAATCGTCCCAACGGTCTCCCACCGCCACCGGTTCTTCCGGCAACGGCACGACAATGCGATTTTCCGTGTTTTCGCTGTCCCGATATTGCCGCAACGCTTTTTTTGTCGTTTTGCCCGATGTCGTCACGTTAATTCGTGCCAGCGGTACGCCTATCATGCCTTCCAGCGTGATGAACGCGCCGGGCACTTCCTTGTCCGTTCGGCTGTTGTATTCGTCGATTTTGGCTTGCTCGCCGACGATACGCGATTGCCGCATGGCCACGTTTTCAACCATATACTCAAACGTGGCCGTACCGTCCTCGGCCAAGTCGGTGAGCGTCCAGAGTTTTGTCGAGTGGCTGGTTGATTCGACAATGTCTTCGTTGCCTTGGATCGACGTTTTCAGCGTCACTTTTTGTTGCACATTCCAGCGAAGCGTTTGGTTTTCGTGAAAACGATAACGCAGCAGATGCTTTTCGGCGGCTTTTTCCTCGGCATTAAGCAACGGTGCGGAAAACGCAAGCAGAAAAGACAGAATGGTCGAGGTCAATAGGAAAATTTTCATGGCGTGTTCTCCAAGGGAGGCAGTCCGGCGGTGTCAGGCACTTATTTTTCCAGCAGTACGACGCATTCCGCCGCAATGGCCTCTTCGCGTCCGATGGGGCCGACGTGTTCGCCGGTTTTCGCTTTCAGGCCCACTTGATCCGGTGCGATGTCGAGGATTGTGGCCACACTTGTTTTGATCGATTCTTTGTACGGCGAGATTTTTGGTTTTTGCGCAAAAACGATACAGTCCAAATTCACGATATGCCAACCGTGTTTTTGGATGCCTCGCCAAGCTGTTCGTAACATATCGGCGGAATCCCGGCCACGGTTTTCCTCCGCCGTATCGGGAAACATTTCGCCTAGGTCACCCTGTCCCGCCGCTCCGAGCAGCGCATCCGTAACGGCATGAAGCAACACGTCCGCATCGCTGTGGCCGAGCAACGCACGGCTATGTTCAATGCGAACGCCGCCCAGCAGGATCGCAGTGCCGTCAACGAGGCGGTGTGTGTCGTGACCGAGACCGATTCGGAACATGGGGTTGGCGTTAGGGATTTGGGGCGGGAGATGAACCTCGTGCCAAGATTGCCGGATCATCGCCGGGCTTGAGCGGAACCACACGGTATTTTAGCGTGTACTTCGCGCCCTTGAACCGGAATTCATCATGCGTTTGCGCTCCCCAGGCAGTGTCGCCGCCGACGCCCATCTGGCCTAGGTCGATGTTTACGAAAATATCCTTCGATTTGACCATCTTGTACGGATGGTCGCACTTTTCCAACTCCGCCTTGGAATAATGTGACGCCCCGAAGGCAATTGTGCCGGGATCAAGTTGACCTTTCGTCCGGGTTTGCCGCGCTTTCAAATCCTCTTCCGTCGGCATGGAGCAAAACAGGAATCCCTCGCCTTTTTCGTTTCGGAAAGCGACCCAGCGTACATCGGTGCGGTAGCCGTTTTCGCCCGGCTCGGAGTAGTTTGAGACAAACATGTCATCGACCGTCGTTTCGTAGCGACCGACCGGCGAGCCTTCTTTTCTGTCCCAATAATTTTCGTCCGGCCCGCGACCGTAGTATTCCACGTTGCAAAATTCGCCGGGCAACACGAATTGCGTGCCGATACGCGGCGGGTCGATCATGCCTTCCGGTTTTTCGAAATTCAAACTGACGACATTACCTTCATCAAAATCCAGAATGGCCTTGACCTCCTCCGGCGTGGTTCGCCAGACGCCGTGCCGGTTCGCAAAATCGTTGCCACGATCATTGTCCGTGGGCGCACGCCAGAAATCGTTGGTGTGAACGGCAAGGTTTTCTGGCCATTCCCTTTCGGTCTGCGTCGGCGTCGCCGCCAAGGGGCCATGCCCGTATGGAAATTGCTCCCAAGCCACAACATCGCCTTTTTTGCCCCAGGGCGTGTCTGCCTTGAGCTTGAACGTGAAATTGATATACTGCTCCGCGCCGGGCGGCGTGATGCGGAATTCGCGCGTCATGGCCCAGTTGAGCGGCTTCGTTTCCAACGGCCCCACATCGTCCAAACTCGGCAGCAAACCGGACTTGATCGGCTTGCCGTCTTCGATGATTTCCCACGTTCCTTCGACGTAATCGAGCGGTACGAAAAAGTTCTCGTTCGTAATCGTATAGTGGCCTTTTTCGTTCCGCTTGACCCAGATATTCTGATATTCCTTTTTAACCTCGTTCAGGCTCGGATGGGGCTTGCGGTCTGCGGAAACGAGGCCATTGCAGCAGAAATTCTGATCGCTCGGCACACCCGCCGGGCCGAAGTCGCCGCCGAAGGCCCAGTACGTGGAGTCGGGAGCCGCAGTGCCCGCCAAGTGCGCGTCGGAAAAATCCACATCCACGACGGGCTGGCCGTCAATCTCGATTTTCGCCGAGGCGATATGTGCCTGCACGATGCGATGTTTGTATTTTCCATTACGGCCAATTTCCACCGGCTCCGGTGCTTCGCTGATTTTGCCTTTGTAGGGCGTGGTTTTCAGCACTTTGCCGTCAACCGCGATGGCCAGTTCCTTGCCGTCATAAGTTCCGGTGACGGTGTGCCAGTTGTTGTACCAATTTTTCGGCACTTCCGCATTCACTTCCGTCCAGAAATGGTCGTGAACGTAAAACTGGATAAATTTTTCGCTTTTTTGTTTCAGGCCAAACTGCGTGTCGCCCTTGCCGATGAAAGGCCCCTCGCCGCCGCCCAGTGGGAACACGACGGCCTCCAGTTTGACGGGCTTGTCGCCGGAGTGGATGGCGCGAGGCTCGGAAATGGTGGCGTAACCGTTCAAGGCCTTTTTGCCGTTCCGTTCAGCAATGCCGCCGGAAATCATCGCGTTGTTCTTTCCACTGCCGTCCGCCGGCAAAACCCAGCGCGGCGGCACGTCGGCCAAAAGGCCTTGGTCGACCCAGTCCCAGATGAAGCCGCCTTGCAGTTTCGGGTATTTTCTAATGACATCCCAGTATTTGAAGAGATTGCCGCAGGAATTTCCCATGGCGTGGGCATATTCACACTGAATGAGCGGCTTGGTCGCGTTCGACACGGCGTATTTCACCATATCGTTAATTCCCAAATACATCGGGCAGAAAATATCAGTGTTCGCGCCCGTTCTGGCCTGTTCGTACTGCACCGGTCGAGTTTTGTCGTGTTCCGAGAGCCAGTGGTACGTCAGGCCGAAATTCGCGCCGTTGCCTGCCTCGTTGCCCAGCGACCAGATGATAATCGACGGGTGATTTTTGTCCCGCTCGAACATGCGCGCCGTGCGATTCAGGTGGGCGTCGTCGAACAGCCGGTTGGCCGCCAGCGTTTCCTGGCCGTAGCCCATGCCATGCGACTCGATGTTCGCCTCGTCGATCACGTAAAGCCCAAACTTATCGCACAAATAATACCAGCGCGGATCGTTCGGGTAATGGCTTGTCCTGACGGCGTTGACGTTATTTTGTTTCATCAATTTGATGTCGCGGATCATCGACTCGACCGAAATCGTGTGGCCGTCAACCGGATCATGCTCATGCCGGTTCACGCCCTTGAGCAGAATCGGCTGGCCGTTGACGAGAAGCTGCGAGTTTTTGATTTCGACCTTGCGGAAGCCGAACGGTACGGAAATTTTTTGTTCGCCGAACGTGATTTCAATTGTGTAGAGATTCGGGGTTTCGGCAGTCCACGTTTTGAAATTTTTGAACGCAACCGAGTGTTTTGAATAATTGAAACCGAAGTAATCCGAGCCAACGGCAAACTCATATTCGGAATGCAATGTCGTTTTTTCCAACCCAAGTACACGGCCCTGATATTGGATTTTTGCCGGTTTATCGGTTCCGTTTACAACGGTACAGTCAATCGATACTTCGTCCGGGTTATTCTCTGCATCTAATTTTGTCGTGACTTTCACATCGCTAATATGCACCTTCGGCAGCGCATAAATGAACACATCACGGTGAATACCCGACAGCCGCCAAAAATCCTGGCATTCGAGCCACGAGCCGTCGCTGTAGCGGAAAACTTCGACGGCAATTTTGTTCGTCTCGCCGAATCTCACGTACTTCGTGATGTCGAACTCGCAGGCCGTCTTGGAATCCTTGCCCAGGCCGACTTTTTGGCCGTTGACCCAGACGTAATACATTGAACCGGCCCCGGCGAAATGCAAAATGATGTTTTGACCCTCAAAATTTTCCGGCAACGTAAAATCGCGGCGGTACATGCCCACCGGGTTATACTCCTTCGGCAGGTGCGGCGGGTTCCACTTTCCATTTTCATTCTTGGGCCAAGGGTACGGAATGTTGACGTAAATCGGATAATCGTCCACAGTGCCGCCCAAATCCGCCGGAGTACCGGCCAAGTATTTTCCGATGAATTTCGGCAGTTGCCAGTTCGACGGCACGGGCATGTTGAGCCATTTCGAGTCGTCAAAATCGACGGCGGCAAAATTTTTGATTCTGCTCTCAGGATTTTGGACAAGATCGAATTTCCACATGCCGTTGAGCATGACGCATTGGTCGGCGTTGCCGTTATAGAACGGCACGACGGCACTGGAACGCGGCGGGAGATTGTTGATGCCGGTCAACTTGGGGTTTTCCCAGTCATTCACGTCTTGAGCGAACAAAGTGGTGGCAACGAGTAACAGCGAGAGGGGGAGGAGAAGTCGATTCATGGGAGACAGGAACGAGGGTGATGAACAACACTGCCCTCCGCGGGCAGCGAGGGGCAATAATTATTCCCCTCTCCTGCTTACGGGGAGAGGGTCGGGAGACTTGGATTCCCGCCTATGCAGAAATGACGATTATGCCTGCGAGCGGGCAGCGACTTTTGCCATTCTCCCAATTTTGACGCCGCCTGTCAAGAGAATTACCGTACCGGGGTAATTTGTGTCACTTTCTGATCAATCAATTTGCCGTCGACATAGAATTTTCCGACGAGCCGGTGACCCGTGAAGGGAACAGTCGGATACGTCAACTCAATCCATGCCGTGCCGCCCGGCGGAATCGGTTGCGAACGTAAAACGACATTGCCTTCCCCCTCCTTGCCCGCTTCGATCTGACCGGCACTGAGAACGCCGGGAATACTGATCGCGGCACTGGTGTCGCCTGCTAATTGAACACGGCGAAATTCCGGCGGCACTTCAACGATCAACTGGGCATTTTGAACGGCGGTGGTTCCGTTGTTCTTCACAGTGAACTTGAACGTGAACGGCTGGTTGAGTTTCGCACTCGGCGTGAGCAGTTCGATGTTCAGTTGCTGGTTGAAATTCTGCTGCACCGTGGGCGAGAGGCCGGTGACCGCGTTGCCGGGCACAGGAGCCGAACTGCCCGGAAACACCGATGCGCCTGGTATCGGGGGCGGTGCGGTCGTTGTCGGCGGGATCGTTGATGGCACGGAAACCCCGGTAATCGACGGCGAAAAATCGGCACTGTTTTGGCGGTAAAATTGCGGCGTCAAAATCGGTGCGCCGACGCTGCTGAAGCGGAGCGAAAAGGTAATCACGGCATTGCCCTGCGGCGGCACGTCAACATCCCAGAGCAGCGTCGAATCTTTCTGTTGCGCGGACGGCGTGCTGGCTGTGCAGGCGGCATTCGGCGGGATGGCCAAGGCGACGACGCCTTGAACATAGCCGGATGTTTTGTTGCTCACCGTCATTTTATACGGCAAATCCTGACCGACTTTGCCGTCCGTCGGTGCTTCGAGATTGATAAACACGTTGGAACTGCCCGCCCACGTTTGCCGCACCGTTTCATAGCCCACCGTGACGCGGCGGTCCGAACCGTCCACGCCGGCAGGGCGGATGATGCTGATGCCAATCGTACAGGTTCCGCTTTGCTGCTCTTTGGGATACAAAATCACCGACGCCTGACCCGACATGTCCGTTCGTTCTTCGACGATTTGAGCTTGACTCGGCCCGAAACCGGCGGGCGGGCCGTTCAAAATTTCGTAACGCACAATCCAGTCCTGCCGAGCTTGGCCGTTCGTGCGACGCTGCACGGTCGTGGTCAGTCCCCGACTTTCACCGACCGGGGCCATCGAAAGCCTCGGCAGAATCCAGATCGCATCAACCCAGTGAATGATGCCGACATCGCTGCGTTTCGACCAATCTTTCAGCGACGGGGCAAACGATGTGACGTGTGTCGTGCCTTCGCGCATGGAATTGACAGAAACCCAGGTCTGGCCCCTGAGCAAATGCAGGTCATCGTTCGTTTCCGGCGTGCCGCGATCCAGCGTTTGGTATTTTTGGCTCGTTTTCGTGATGGCGTAGTGGTCGGTGACTTTTTTCGCTTTGGTGTAATCGAAGAATAGAGGATCGCAGAGCGCGCCTGGATCGAATTTTTGTATCGAGCCTACGCCTTCAAGCGTCCATTCGACTTTTTCGTTCGTTATCAAGTGATCGCCTTTGCCCAGATAGCTTGAAATCAAAACGACTTCGCTGCCGACCGGGGCAATTTGCTCACGCGGCGTCATAATCAAAGCCGGGCCTTCGACGGGCACGGTGGGCAGCGCATAGCCGCCCGTGTCCTCAAAGACAGGCCGGGTTTGGGCGTCGGGCGAAGCGACGATGGC
>QMCD01000361.1_pt1 | contig 32213 bp, 16 predicted proteins | sample 1821841 | NCBI WGS metagenome assembly QMCD01 (sample SAMN01991225, study PRJNA193472) | Termite gut metagenome, whole genome shotgun sequencing project. | isolation source: worker | host: Macrotermes natalensis
TCGGGCGGCCGTGCTCGGAATGTTACAATTCGGCAGCTCCATTGAAAAGACCGGAACGGTTACCATCACGCCCGATGCGAGGCTCAACGCGCTTTTGATCCAAGCCAATCCCATCGACCACAAAACCATCGAAAAACTGTTGCCGATTCTCGACCAGGCCGATACGGGCAGGGACATTGCCATTCGTTCCGTCCCCCGTTTGATTCCGCTGTACAATATCAGGGCGGAAGAAGCGCAGACCGTGGTAGAATCGGCCTTTGCGGACAGGCTGCAAAGCGGCGGCGGAACATCGTCGACGAGTGGCAGCAACAGGAATTCGCGCACGCAAAATCGCAGCTCGTCGGATCGCGGCCAAAACCGTAGCCAAACGGTGATGCCGATGATGATGCCGGGTATGCCACCGGGCGGCCCCGGTGCGATGATTCAGCAGATGATGTCGCGTATGGGCGGCGGCAACCAGAATCGGGCGGCCCAGGAACAGGAAGCGAAAATGTCGCTGGCCGTCGAAACGCGATCCAATTCCCTGATTGTTACATCACCGGAATCGCTGTTTTTGGTGGTCGAAGAATTTGTGCGAAATTTGGACGAGATGGCCGTGCAGCAGGAAACGGCATACGAAATTGTCACGCTCAAGCATGTCAGCCCGGACATTGCGCGCCAAACGCTTGGAAATGTGCTGGGTGACAGCGTTACGTTTTCCACGACACGATCCGCCACGACAACCGGCGGTAATCGAGGCGGTTTCGGCGGTAATACATTCGGCGGTTTCGGCAACAACCGGGGCAACACCACCTTGGGCGGTTTCGGGGGCGGCGGCGCAAATCCGTTCATGAACATCATGCGAGGCTTCAGCGGTGGCAACACACGAACGACCGGCGGCCAGCGAGCCGGCAACCGGGGAGGGCGTTGAGACGGTACTCGTCATACCCACGCTCGGTTACTCTATGCCGACTAAGATTTTGGCGGCGTCTTTGAGGAAATCGTGGGCTTCGCTTTCCCGTTTTCGGGCCACGGACGTGTCGACGGACAGTTGCATTTCAACGCCCCAAACGCCGGTTTCGTCGGGAATGATTCGCCAGTGCGGCTGTACGGCCACGGACTGATGCACCAGCTCAAACCCGCCTTCGGACTGGCTGACCGTTTCAATCGGAAAGGCGTAGAAATCGGTTGTCCGATCCGCTTTCAGGCGAACGTCCATGCCAAGCCAATCGTCATAGAGACCGATTTCCGTTGCGGCCTGCAAATCGAGATTCGTGCTCAGATTTCCATACCGCGTCTCCTGCGGGGCCGCAGGACCGTGAAAATATCTGTTGTCCGCGCTGCCCGGCATTCCGGCGAAATTCATTTCCACGGCAAAATGGATGCGGTAATCCCGCGGCAAATTGCTCAGCCTGTACGAAATTTCCATGACGTTGCTGCCGGCCGTGAGCGTCACCGCTTTATCGATGCGAATTTCCGCCCCGTAGGCCTGCGCCTCCCGCGACAACAAAAGTTGGATGCGGCCCGGCTTTTTGCGTATCACGGCATCGTACTCCGCTTGACAAGAGGGCGTATCGACAAACCGACCGTGTTGGCCCACGCGAGCGAGGCGGACAGACTCAAAATCCGTGTCATAATCGTAAAACAAATCGACCAAACTTTTACGCGGATACCAATCGTACTGAACGCGGCGTTCGAGGCCTTCCTGCTTGAACACGACTCGCTGGCCGGAGCCGTCATGGCCTGGCTCGCCGCCCTGTTCGCAGAATTTGTGCCGATCCATGATTTTTTGGTGATACGCTTCGGTCCTGCGCGTGATCGTCGCCAGCAGATTGTGGGCAATCGATTTCACGTCCATCTCGTACAGCGTGCCGCCTTTGTGCGGCAAGAACAAGAGATCAAGCTGATCGTTGGCGAGCCGCACTTCGTTTTTGCCGTCGAAATTGAAGTCGGCGGTCAGTGCTTCGACACGAGGACCCGTGCGATCCGTGGCCAAGTCGATCAAACCGTCCGCCTGAATGAGCTGCTTGTAAACCGCGTTACGTAAATGCGGCAGATAAATTCCGCCGAACGCTCCGTGCCAGTAACCGCAGTTGCATTGACTCCGGTACAGCGATTCCCTCGCCAAGTCAATGTCACCGCCGCTCCAGCCGTCTTCGACGGCTTTTTTCAGCCGCGCACTCACGGCCATCATGCGGCAATACATTTCGTCGGATTCCGGGTAGCGAACCTTGAAATTTCGCCAAAAGCCGCCCCGCAGAAACTGTTTCAGCACAGGCCAATTCCGATCATGCTCCAGAGCACTACGAACCTGATTCAGGTCAAGCTGCTGCTCCGGCTCCAAAACCCACTCCGTCATTTCGCGGTAACTGCCATCGGGAATGTAGATTTTTCCTTTGGGCGGTACGGAAGCGATGGCTTCGGAGGGTGTGGTCATGTGAATCCAATCGCTGTTTTCCGACAGCGCGTCGAAAAAGCGATGCAACCATTTGTCTTCGTACACATGCCGGAATGTTTCAGGCCAAGAACCGAATTTTTCTCCATCGTCGCCATGCAAGATCACGGCCTGTTCGTCAAGTTCGGAGTATTCGGCAAGATAGGCGATCACGTCTTCGACCCGGCCAAAGGGAATCAGATAGCGCAGCCGTTCGCTGCCGGGAAAAACATGGATTGTTCGACCGTCATCTTCGGTCAAATAGTGCCTAGTCAGGGCGGATTCCTTCAAACCCGCTTGCCGCAAATGGCAGTCATCCAAAATGGTGTAGCGCATCCCGGCATCGGCCAAGTCTCGCACGTAGCTTTGCTCCCAAACTCTTTCGGGAATCCAAAGTCCGGCCACGTCCGCGCCGAGCCGTTTTTTGAGCCATTCCGAGTACATTTCGATCTGCCCCAGTCGGTCGCGGCTCGGCAGCATGGCCAAAATCGGCTCGAAAAAAGGGCCGCCGATGATTTCAATGCGGTGTTCTCGCACTAGATGGGCTACACGATCCAGATATTCCGGGTGGGCCTCCGCCAGCCATTCGACCAGCGAGCCGCTGGTGTGCAGGGCCATTATGACCTTGGGATAACACTCAAAGACATCCAGAAAAGGCAGATAGCTTTCCTGATAAGACTGCTCGAAAACACGCTCGAAATTGCCAATCGGTTGATGATTATGTACCGAAAAGATGAATCGCAGAGGTCGCATGGGGGGAAATGAAGAATGGTGAATGGATCGTGAATAGAGGAAGGGCAAAGCCGTACCCCGCAGGCCGGACGAATTGCCTACGCGCTCTTTCCGGTATAATCGGCAAAATCTGCCCGACTCGACAATCTCGCTATTATTTTCTTCACATCCCCATGCGCAACCCAACGAATCCGAGAACTTATGCCTTTCCGCATAAAAATCTGAGCCGTACTTTCAACGCGATGTTCAGGAAACACGGCGATGAAAGCTCCTTGGTCATTTTTTGTGCGGGGTACAGCACGTCCCCGGATCGGTGTGCTTCATGCCTTGTCTGTCTACTTTTTCACGCCGAAATGATGGATCGTCGTGCTGCGGTAGGTTTTTCCCGGCTCAAGCACCGTACTCGGAAATTCCGGCTGGTTCGGCGAATTGGGAAAATGCTGCGTTTCCAAGCAAAATGCGCCGTGTTTCTCGTATTTGTGGCCAAACGCACCGGTTGAGCCGTCGAGGAAATTGCCGCTGTAAAACTGCACGCCCGGTTCGGTCGTGAAAATTTTCATCGTCCGGCCTGAATTTGGCTCCAAAACGTCCGCGCAAAGCGTCAGCTTGCCCGGCTTCGCTGGGTTCAAGACCCAGCAATGGTCGTAGCCGCCCGCAAAATGTTCGCCTTCTACCTGCGAAATGCGTTCACCGATCTTGTGCGCGCTGCGGAAATCCAGTGGCGTGCCTTCCACGGGTTGCAACACGCCCGTCGGAATCAGCGTGTCGTCAGTCGGCAGGAATTTGTCGGCATTCAAGGTCAAAACATGATCGTGGTTCAACGCACCGCCCTCAAAACCGGCCAGATTCCAGAATGTGTGGTTGGTCAAATTGATCACGGTTGCCTTGTCAGTCTTGGCCATGTACTCCATCGACCAGCGATTTTCCGTGTCCAGTCTGTAAACGACTTTGATATCCAACTTGCCGGGATAGCCTTCTTCGCCGTCTTCGCTGGTGTAGGTCAGTTCGAGACCAACAAAATCGTTGCCCTTGATCTCCTTCACGTCCCAAACTTTTTGGTCAAAGCCTTTGATTCCGCCGTGCAGCGAATTTGGGCCATTGTTCGTCGGCAGCGTGTATTCCTTGCCGTCTAGCGTGAATTTTCCTTTCGCAATGCGGTTGCCGTAGCGTCCGATCAGTGAACCGAAGAATGGCCTGTGTTTTTCGTATTCGGCCACGGTCTCCAAATTGGCGGACACGTTCGTGACCTTGCCGTCTTTGTCGGGCACGTTGAAGGAATAAACCACGCCGCCGAACGACAGCACTTCGACGGTCACGCCTTTGCCGTTGTCGAGCTTGAAAATCTCCACGGTTTTTCCATCAGCGGTCTTGCCAAATTCGGCTTTTTCAATCTTCATGGGGACGGTCACTTGCGAGTTGGTGCGTGCCCGGCGCGCTCTGTCAAAACGTTGGGCGAAAGCGGATTCATGCAGAACCGTCAGGGCGACGGCCAGCATCACGATAAAAGCGATTGTTTTTTTCATCTTTCTTCTTTCAAATCCAAAGGGGGTGAATAGAAACGAAACTCAATTCATCGTATGATAGCCAATGCGATCCAAACTTTCCAGAGTGGCCTACTTTTTTCTTCGCAAAAGAAGAGTACAAACCGCCCTTCTCGTGCGAGTTTTTCGACGGGCTTTTCCAAATCGCCTCAAGTACATGGTGAAGTTTGACGATCAGGCAAAGGGTGACTGCGCCGTGTGCCCGTACAGCCGCTGCCCCACACGCACGGCCCTTTTTTCCGAACATCAATATTTGAAAATGACATGTCCTTTCTGAATATCGAAGACAAGCGTTTTCTGGTTTTCGGCGTGGCCAACAAAAAAAGTGTGGCCTACCACGTTGCGAAAATGCTGCTTGATGAAGGAGCGCAAATCGATCTGGTTGTCCGTGATGAACAGGCGGCGGAAAAAGTGCGAAAGCTCTTTCCCGGGCGGAACGTATTTTTCTGCAACGTGGAAAGCGATGAGGAAATCACGCGATTGAAACATGAAATTGAAACCGAATTGAACGCGAAAACTTATGCGGGTCTGCTGCATTCGATTGCCTTTGCGGACTACGGCAACGGCCTGATGCCGTTTCACGAAACGCCGAAACAAGCCTTTTTGCAGGCATTGGACATTTCCTGTTTCTCCTTGGTTTCGATTTGCCGCGAGTTTGCAAGTCTCATGGCCTCGGACGCTTCCGTTGTGACCGTCTCCATTTCCACGACGCGAATGGCCAGCGAGAATTATGGTTACATGGCACCGATCAAGGCGGCATTGGATTCATCACTGGCGTTTTTGGCGAAATCGTTCAGTGCCTTCTCCGAAATTCGTTTCAATGCAGTGGCTCCGAGTTTGCTGAAGACCGCCGCCTCTTCCGGCATTCCCGGCTACGCCGATTCGTATCTCTTTGCCGAGCAAGCGATTCCGCGTCATCGGGCCGTTTCGACCGAAGAAGCCGCCGCCGCCGCCGTTTTTCTGCTCAGCCCCCGTTCCAGCGGCATTACCGCACAAAAAATCATCGTCGACGCCGGCATGGAAATCAATTACTTTGACAAAGGTATTATAGAGAAAGTCGTCCGGTAAATGAGAATGTCCCGATCATTGCCATCATGTTCGTGCCTTCTTGTGTTTCTTACGGCACTACCGCTCCAGGCCGATGTCTTTGTGCTCAAAGACGGCGGCAGAATTGAGGGCACGCTGCTCAATGCCGACGAAACGCCGCGCAAACTCTATCGGATCGAGGCGGCGGACGGACTCGAAATCGCACTCGAACCCAAGTTCATTGATCGGACCAGAGCCGGCGAACGTGAAGCGTTGCGAGAATACAATGCCTTCGCGCCGTTCTGGGAAAACACCGTTGAAAATCATTTGCAAATCGCGGATTGGTGCAGCCAAAACCAGTTGCCCGATTTGGCCAAGCGTCATCGAAGTCAAGTATTGGAAATCGACCCCGAACACAGGCAGGCCCGGCAATTACTGGGCTTTTTCAAGGACACAAACGGCGAGTGGACGACGCAGAACGAACAGCTTGGCGAAAAACGAGGGCTGGTACGGAAAGACGGTCGTTGGAAATCGAAACAACAAATCGACGTCGAACAACGATTGGAAAATCAAAAGAAACAGGAAAAAAGCTGGGCGGACCGCGTCAATGCGCTGCGGACTTCGCTGCCACGCGGTGAAAAAGCGAGAGCGGACATTCTCGCTATCGACGATCCATCGGCCATCGGCGCGCTTTGGAATGCGCTGAATGAAGAAGGCAACGAGGACACGCGAATCCTTCTTATCAAGGCACTGTCGAACATCGGCACGTCGCGGGCATTGCACGCCCTTGCGCAGTGGTCGCTCAACGGGCGCGAATATGACGAGTTGCGCAAAACATGCCGTGACGAAATCCGCCGCCGTCCCGAGACGAAACAGGCTCTCGTCGCCTACTACGCCTCTTATTTGTACGAGAACGCCTATCCGGGACTCATCAACGCCGCCGCCCTAGGCATAGCCGAGCTGGACGGGCACTCGGCCATTCCTCAGTTGATTGATGCGCTCGTGACTTCACATACCAAGACCGTCACGAAAAAAGCTCCCGGCCCCAGCTTCGGCAGCATGGGCAATGTCCAGGGCACACAATTCGGCTGGGGCCAATCGACCGAAAAAGTGACGGACGTGTCGCAAAACCAAGAAGTCCTGGCCGCCCTGCGAAAGCTCACCGGCGTTGATTTCGGCTTCAACAAAGATGCGTGGCGGAATTGGCTGATCCAGCAGCGGCGCACCTCAGCCTTCAATGCCAGACGCGGATGACACTGCCGCCCGCGTAAGCAGTTTTCGCAACAAATCGAGCGTCCGTTTGACGAAGAGGTCCGCGATGATGTCAGGGTGTCCGGCGTAGGGATAATCCTCTTGGGCCAGTACGGCTTCGCTGAAATCGTTTTGTCGGCCATCCATGACGGCCACGCAGACCGTGTCACGTCGCCCGCACTCGGTTTGTCCCGCAGACAGAGCGTGAACCGGAAAGGCTCCGACGAGCAACAAATAGTCGGCGTCGACAAGTTGCCTGCCTTGACGAAACAACTCTTCCATGTCGGCGTTCTGCTTCCGAGGCAACACGATTCCGCCCGAAAAACAATTCAAACCATATTGATGCAACCCATATTCTTGTAACTTCACTGCGGATCGGGCCAGTGCTTCAGCCAGCAGGCCGCGTGTGCCGATTTCGACCGCCGCCACCGTTTTTCGGGCTTCTTCCAATTTTCGGCAGACGACATCGGCCAACGTGTCGTCGCCCTCGCTGAACACCATGTCACCGAGCATATCATAGATGAGCCGCGCAGTCGGCTCCATAATACGGAGGCATTCTTGCTCTGTCGCCGCCTCCGCCGCGATGCGCAGCGTAATCGTCGCCTGCGTGGCGGTGATGCCCACTTTGGGAAAATGGTTGCGATTGATGATGTCCGGCAGCAGGGCCTCGACCTGACTTTCGCCGAGACCGAAGCAATTGATCGAACGAAAACGAAGCACTCGCCGTTGCCCCGCAATCCGATTGAGCCAAGCACAAATCGTCTTTTCACCGGAATCAAACCACATTTCCCGCATTTCCGCCGGTACGCCGGGATAAGCCAAAACCCGATAACAGTCGAACCGACCCTCAGGCACGGCATCTTGCCGCTTGATCGTCATGTCAATGCCGGGAGCGGTTCCATGAGGATTAAAAATGGCGTCGGCCCCTTTCGGTTGATAGGCCTGCGTTTCATTCGCTTTTGGCATTTCCCGGCCAAGCCGCTGAAATACCGCCTGAATGTGGGCCATCGACGATTCGTTTTTAACCAGTTCCACGCCGGCCAGTTCCGCGATGGCTTGGCGTGTCAAATCGTCGGCGGTCGGGCCAAGTCCACCTGTCCAGAGAATCAGGTCGGCGCGATTCGACGCGATTCGCAAGACATCGACCATAGCCCGAAGATCGTCGCCGATGGTCGTATGATACAACGGTGTGACGCCCTGCTCAATCAATTTTTGGCTGAGCCACCGGGCATTGGTATCGAGAATTTTCCCACTGACCAGCTCGTCGCCACAAGAAATAATTTCGGCTTGCATGGAGGTATATTCTATGCGTTTTGTTTCCCGAAACGCCGCCCTTCAACGCCGCGCGATTCAGGGCTTGTCTGTATGACGTGTTTGGCCGTATTCCTGACATTCTTCGCTCTCGTACAAGCCGCCTGCTAGAACCGAACTTGGAATCCGACCGCCCCGGTGTGCATCACGCCATCACCGGCCCTGTCCATGTAAAGGTCGGCCAAGTAGTCGATGAAGAACGAATTTGTACGCTGCCGGTTCAAATGCCAGTTCAGACCCGTTTTCAGTGTCAACGCAGAACGTCCCAGTCGTGCGCTGTACGAATTTGTGGCCGCACCGCGTGCCGGATAGAATATCGAGGCCTCCGCTTGCCGCTTACCCATGACCATGATGGAGTAGCCCAAGCCCGCGTTCAGGTCGACAAACTGCCAACGTTTTTCCACGTCGAAACCGAAACGCAAGAAGAGCTGCGACAAGTCCGCTTTGTCGTAATGCCTGTACGCATTGCCGACGGCGGCTTCGTGAGCAGAACTGATCGCGCCGTGTTCGAGGTCCGCCGCGATGTAAGGCCGGATTAAAGTGCCGTTTCGCCCTGCATAGAGTTTAGCCAACTCGACATTCATCTCAAAACTCGAACCGTCGTAACCGGCCTTGTAATGTTCCGCGGTGTCGCTGCGGAACATCGTGTATTCTTGGAACCCGCCGCCCACGAAGGCACGAAACTCGTAACCTTCGCCGAACAGCTGGCCGTAGTACAGCCCCAGATAATAATCATGGCTACGAATTTGATCGAGGCGGTTGCGAAGATCGCCGCGTTCATAACCGAACATCACGCCGAGGGAATGCCGGTAATCCGACCATAGCGTTGAGCCGGCCTGCATACCGTAGGCTTGGAAGTCGTAATCGCCGCCCACAAATGTCGTTCCGAATTGATTCGCGCGAGCCATCGGAGTATACCAAACGGAGCGAGTGGAGCTTGCCGCCTGACCACGGACCGAAGCATCATGGCTCGCCGGAACTTTCCGGTACATCGTTTCCCGTGTCATCTGGTCGAAGGCATTCCGGTACAATTTTTTATTGGCCAATGCAAGCGATGTGACGACAATATCACTCTGAGCGCGCGGTTTGCTGAGTAATTCGCCGTTGGCTCTGATCTCGCCCTCCACGGAATAATCGAGCGTGAACTCATAAAACGGATTGAACGTATTGTCGATTGTGTCGGCAAACCGTCCGCCCAAGGCTTTACCGTAGGTCAAGATCGTCCAGCCGTCGATGGATTCCGTGAACTCATTGCCTTCCGCCCTTGGCCGGAAAACCGCTCCTTCGGACAAGGTCACGGCCCCTGTCACGTTCAGTGGGCCGGAATCGCTCTGTTTCGCCGCATAATTCCAATCAAAGTACCCGCCCGGATTGAGGAACAAGCCGCCGCCGATCCGCCCCTTGCCACCCACCGAAGCATTTCTGCTGACACGGACATCGCCCGCCACGCCGCCGTTGATGTGCAAGCCGCCTTCTTTGGCGTAGGACACGCCCGTAAACGTGTTTTGCCCATTCAAGGCCAAAATCCCCCGGCCTGTTTTCTCCATGTTACCTGACCCGGAAATCACGCCGTTCAAACTCAAGGACGGCGCAGACATGTTGGCACTGAGGGCCACCACGTCCAGCTTCGCGGTCCGGTCTTCTTCGATTTTCACATTCTGGCTTAGAATGGCTTCCGCTTTGTTACGTAGTGTACCGCCCGTGAAAACGAGGGTTCCTGTTCCGATATTGTTGGCCGAAGCAAATTCCAGCACGCCGCCCGAAAGTTCCGTGCCGCCGCTGTAGCTGTTGTTGCCGCTCAATTCAATCACGCCGTCATAGACAACGATCTTTCCCTCACCGGACACGGTTTTTTCGTACTTTCCGTCAAACGCCAAGCCCAGCCGGGCATTCTTGTGGACGGTCACCGCCGCCTCGCCCACTCCCGTCCCCTGCGCATGGGCGATTTTCAGCTCGCCCTCGTGAACGGTCGTCGTTCCCGTGTAGGTATTCCGTGCCGAAAGCACCAGTGTACCGAGACCGAGTTTGTCGAGCGATTTGCCGTCCCACGGTGTTGTCCAGCCCGGATCGTAACCGGGATCGGTCGTGAGACCGGTGTAACGATTGACGTTATTGTCTTGCAATACGACGTCGACGGTGAAATCCGTGTCGACCGTAAAGCACCCCCAAGCGGGAATCTGGGAATCGCCGTCGCTGTACCAGCGCAGTCCGATTGTTCCGCCGTATTCTTTGCGATCATCGCTGAAATTCAGATCGTAGGTCAAGTAATCGACCGCGTTGAGCAACGATCCGTCGGAACGGACATTGCGAAAATTGCCCGTAATGCCATCGGTGCTGCGAATCAAGGTAAATGCCTCTTGATAATTGCCACCAATACCGGAAATGGTCAGGTCTACGCCGTCAATGGCAACCGATCTTGCGACGAGCGTGCCCTGGCTCACATCGGCGTAGAGATCAAGCCTTGTGCCGACGGCCATGTCAAAAGTGCCCGCAGTGACAAAACGACCACTGTTTGTGACGGAATCATTCTTTTCGATGGAGAGGCGACCCGCCGTGATCGACACGTTGCCTTGGAAATCGTTCGTGGCCCCGTCAAAAATCAAGTGGTTGGTATCTTCCTTGGTCAAATGTCCCGCGCCGGACAGTGTTGATCCGATGGTGTATTGGCTTGCCGCGACATTGAGCAAAAGATCGCCGCCGAGCCTCATGTTTGATCCGGTCACAAAATCCAGACGGGTTGTTTGCAGCGTGGCCACGCCCGTTTTCGTGACAAAGGAGGCCCCGGCGTTCAGAAGGAAACGGTCTTGACCGTCCGCATTGGTCAGCAGCAGCGACGGGCCGGCCAGCTCAAAGACTCCCGCTTCGATGTCGACGCTTGCCCCGACTTTTGTGAACGTAAAATCGTTCACGCCGCCGAGGGACCATGTACCCGAACCGGTTTTGACAATATCGAGATTCAGGTTGTTGCCGGTCGTATCCACTTTCATCGGGTCGGCCATGTTGACTTTGGCATTCTCCGCCACATCAATTCCCAGCGTGACATTCGACTGAATGAGCGGGCTGGTCTCGAAGTAAATCGAGTTCGCCTGTCCGTTCATCGTGTTGCCCGTGAAGCTGGAAGCCTTATTGGCGTCCGCACCGAGGTAAATTGAACGGTTTTGATCGTTCGTCGTCAAAAAATAGATGGCACCGCCCTTACCGGTGGTCGACAGGGAATTGCCCGCCGTGTTTCGCGTGAAACTGCTTCCCCGCAGATTCAAATCGGAATCCTGCACAAAAAGTGCCCCGCCGTAGAGGCCGGCGGTGTTGCCGTCGAAAGTCGCGTCATTCGCATTGAGGACGGAATTGGTCGTGTGAATCGCTCCGCCGCTTCCATTCGTCGCGTCATTGGCCTTGAAAAAGCTCCCGTCGAGGTTCAACAAGTTCAGCGTGGCCGGAGTGGTGAGCATGGACAGGTCGTTAATGAAGATCGCGCCGCCGTCGGCGAGAGCCGAGTTCTCCGTGAAGGTGACCCCGTGGGCATGAATTTTTGCGAGAGTCCTAGAGTTTCCGCCAGCATTGCCATCCATCCGAATGGCACCGCCGCTGCCTCCCGCCGCATTTTGGTTGAACACCGTGCCTGCCGCCGTTAGAGTCGAATTGTCCTGCATTCGGATCGCGCCGCCATCGCCGGACGCCTGATTGCCCCTAATTGTTGCTTGGGAATTTTCCCTCGAAACGTCGAGCGTCGAATTGTCGGAATCGAAATAAATGGCCCCGCCTTCTCGCGCCGCGTTGTTTTGCAGCGTAACATTTTGTGCAACGATGCTTGTCGCATCTTTGGCATAAATCGCGCCGCCATCGCCGTTTTGCGCACGATTGCCGGCAAAGATTGAATGAGAAAAATCAAGTGAGGCATTCTGTCCGACATTTCCCCCTTGCAAGTACGCCGCTCCTCCGTCGTTGGTGGCCGTGTTGGCATTAAATTCCACGCCGGCCACGGAGATGGTCACTCCCTGGCCTGCGAAAATGGCAGCACCGCGCGTCGCTGTGTTTCCCGTGAAATCGACGTTTTCCATCTGGAGCACGCTGCCTGAACCGTTGGCTAGGTTGATGCCCCCTCCCAGCCCCGTGCTGTCCGCAACGGGACCGATGCTGATTTTTTGGCCGCCCTGTGTTGTGAACGTGATTTGGCGATTGTCAGAAATCGAGCCGGGCGAGGTGAAGAAGCGGTTGACGACTTGGCTTGTGGTCACTTCTTGGTTGGCAAAGAGCAGCAGTTCGATATTGTCCGTGCCCTGATCAATGGCCACAATTGCCGCGGAGTCCGCCCACAACGCTTCCAGCGAGTCATAGTAGTACACGTTCGGATCGCCATCAGGGTCGACACCGTTGAACCCGGCGAAATCGGGATTGCCGATCTGGAAAGTGCGTTGAGCTTCGACTGTTGGCGTAACAAACGCGAACAGCATCAAGCAAATCAGAATCGCGGATAAACGAACGAGTACACTACGCAACATGGGAGACTTCCTTGTCTAGGAACGGTCGTCTGAATAACCTGCCTGAAAAGGCCTAGCCAAAAAGGCACTGTCATGCGTAGTATCGGCGTTTCCCTGAGCGGAAATTTAGGGAAAAAAGTGGATCGGAGCCTCGCCCAACGGTCCTGCCTGCGCGACGAACCTCACTCGGTGAATGCGCGGGCCTGCGGTCACTGACCGCAGCTCGTTTTAGAATCGCACGTCGTAACCAAACGTGGTGGACATTTCACATTGTCCGCCGGAGCGGTCAGGGAAAATGTCACCCGTGATGTTCAGGAACAGCGAGCGGCTTCGGCTTTCGTTCAAGTACAAATTCCCGCCGCCGCGAATCGTGATGACGTTTCTGCCCAAATCCGTTCCGTAGTTGGTGGTGCCGCTTTGCGCGACGGGGTAATAGACATACGTGCATGGCAGCGACTGGCCGGCGATCATATTGGAATACGAAATACCGAGGAAGCTGTCGGCGTGACGATGCGCTCTCTGCATGTCCAGTCCGACCCGGAAAAACACCTGCGTCAGCGAGACATCGGAATACGTTCGATATTCCGTGCCTAGGATATTCTCACGGCTGCCCTGCTGGCTTGCGTAGGCGAAATCGAACCCGGCGTGTGGTCGTACCTGAACGCGACCGAGCAACACGGGCCGGCCAAGTTCGAGACTGGCCTCAAAGGAGTCGCCGTGATATTTTGTCCTGTATTCATATTTTGCGTCACGTCGGTAGGATTTGAACCGCTGGGTTCCGCCGCCGAAATAGCCCTTGAGTTCCCACATGCCGCGAATGCGCTGGCCATAGTACAAACCCATGTATCCATCGGTGGCCTCCACTTTGTCACGGAAATTTTTCAGTTCCGGGAAATCCACGCCCGCCGTCACGCCCAGCGACAGCCAATTCGAGGACAAAAATGAATAGCCGACCTGGATTCCGAAAGAATTCAATTCCCAAGGGCTGCCGGTGTGATATTTGCTGTCGTATTCCGTATTCCGGCCTGTCATTGCGGCCCAGAGCCGGCTGCCGTCGCCGTGATGTTGTCCACGCACTGTATTTCGTACAGTATTTTGTCGCGGCAAAATGGAGTTCAAACCTTGGTCCCGACCGCCCTGCAATTCCTTATCGAGCTGCTCAAAGGCGCGGCGATGTACTTGGCGTTGCGGCATGACAATGCTCATGGCGACCAAATCGCTGAGCTGTCGTGGGTCGCGGCGGTGATAGCCGATCACGTTGATCTCGCCCGGCGTGCTGTAATCCAGTTCAAAATCGTAAAAAGGACTCAGCGCGTTGTCGATAGCGAGAAATTCCTCATCACCAGTGAGCGTGCCTGCAAATTTCAAGGCCGTCCAGCCGTCGATGACATCGGGAAAAATTTCGATCATGCCTGAGGTGACAGGTCGGAAAATAGCGTTGTCCAAATGAATATCGCCCTGAACGCTCAGGAAAGGTGAGTCCTCTTCCATGACTCCGAAAGTCCACTGATAGGCCGAACCGGATTCAAATGCAACGTCGTTGTCGATCATGCCCGTACCGGTTAAGGCCGCGCCCGAACCGACAATGGTTTTCGATCTCGTCATGCCTTCGACTTGCAGCAGGCCGTCGATGACGCGGGTTTCGCCCCGGTAATCGCTGTTGCCCGCCAAGGTCAACGTTGCCTCACCGGTTTTTGTCAGGCCGCCCCGGCCTGTCAGATTCGAGAGAATCGTCAAGTTTTTGACGGTATCCAAGCGAATCGATTCGCCGTCGACCATAGTCATGGCTGCGTTGAGATTATTGACGGTTGCCGTGTTACGCAGCGTGCCGCCGTCGAACCGGAGTCCGCCGCTGCCGAGATTATCCGCTTGAGAAAAATCGACGACGCCTTCACGCAGCTCCAGTCCACCGCTGAACGTATTTTTGCCCGACAAGGTCAACGTGTTTTCGCCGACTTTGACCATTCGTCCGCGACCTGTCACATCACCGCTGATTTTCAAGTTGGCCTGTGTATCCAACCGCACGCCCTCCGCGTCCATGATGTTGTAGTCGAGGGCCAGTTCGACATTGCGGTCGATGTCCAAGCTGCCGTCCAAGCCCGCGTTATTCTCCAAGGTGACGCCGTCGGACAGCACGAGTCGCCCCTGCCCCAGCGCATTGATGTTGCCGACGGCAAAGATGCCTTCTTCAATTTTCGTTTCTCCCTGATAGGCGGCGGGGCCGCTCAATATCAACTTGCCCGCACCCGTCTTACGCAGGCCACCTTGACCGCTGATCGTCGCGTTGATCTGCGTGTCGGAAAGTGTTTCAAACACGGCATCGGAAAAGTCGCCCGTCGCTATGTTTTGGGATATGATCGTTCCCGCATTTCCGGCGTCAACTTGCAAGGTTCCGCCGCCGAAGGCAATCGTGCCCGTCCCCAGTACGGCGGCATTTTCGATTCGTAATTTTCCGTCGTCGATCAGCGTGCCGCCGGTGTAATCGTTTGCGGTGTTGGCCAGTGTGAGCGTGCCCTCGCCGGTCTTCACGACCCGCCCTTGGCCGGTGATTTTTTGTGCGTAATCGGCGGCATCGAAATCCAGTGCCAGCAGCGCATTTTGTGATACGGCCACATCACCCTGCCGGCCTGTGGCGAGTGCATCGGTCAATTTCAGCACGCCCGCCTCGACTTTTGTATCGCCCCGATATTCGTTTGCTTCACTCAACACGAGAGTTCCAGCCCCGCGTTTGACCAGCGATTTTCCGTCCTGTGTGTTGTCTTCCAAAACAACGCCGACCGTAAACGAATCGGGGCCGGTCGTGGGATCAATGTCAAACACATTGTTATCCAAGTCGCGTGGATCGTTGTCAGGGATGTCGGCATCCCATCGCAGCGTTATGGTTCCTTCGTATTTCGTCCGATCCTCGTTGAAACCGAAGCCGGCGGTCAAATAGCCCATATTCACACCGGGCAGATGGGCATCGTCAAACTCTCCCGTGATAGCCCTGTTCGATTCCAAGACAACATAATGATTTGTGGAGCCGTAAACGCCGTTGATGTTAATTCGCGTATCGTTGATCGTAATGGCGTTGGCCTTGATGTTCGGAACGTTCGGATTGACTTGCACGGACAAGACCGCATTCCGACCCAGCGTCACGTTGCCCGACGTGGCGAAGGAATTTTCCGAATCAATCACAAGTTCGCCGGCATTGAGCAGTAAGTTGCCGGAATAGCCTGACGTGCTGCCTGAAAAAATCATTTTTCCCGGCCCGCCCAGTACGAGATCGCCGCTGCCGGAGATGGTTCCGGCAATGTTGTTACGCCCCCCTGTCGAACTCAGCCCTGTCGTATCACTGACCGCAGTCAGCTGAAGATTGAAATCGTTGTCCAAACGCAGTTCGCCGCCTTGGGCCACGGACAGATTGCTGCCGGCCACGGTCACGCCCGTTCCCGCCACGCCCGCCGTGCCGATTGCCAAACGCGCGCCGTTGCCCACGTTCATGGAATCGAGTCCGCCGGCATTGGCCAGATCGAGGTTGGTCGCGTTGCCTAGGCGAAGTGTTCCCGCCGCGATATGAAAATGCGCGCCCAGCGTCGCTTCGGAAAGATCGTTGTTCCCGTACAGATTCCAGCTTCCCGTGCCGGTTTTATTGATACCGATGTACAGATTCGAGGCCGCCCCGACGGCCAGCGGGTCATTCATGTTGAAATGATTTTCCGCACCGTCCACCTCGACATTCAATGCCACGCGACTGCTTTGCGTACCGGTGTTCGTCAAGTAAATGGAGTTGGCCACGCCGGTGTTATTGACCGAGCCGTAGTTCTGGAGGTTATCCGACATCTGGGCCGTGGCTCCGGCAAAGGCACCGAGTTCGAGCACGTAACCTCCGCCGTCGTTAGCGTCGACGTAAATAGCCCCGCCATAGCCGGTCGCACTGTTGCCCACAAAGCTCGTCCCTTTGGCGTACAGATCGGAGTTTTGGACGTAAACGGCACCTCCGTGAACGGGAGCGAGCGAAGTCGCGCCGCCTGCCCGATTGAAACGGAAATTCGCGTTTTGAATTTGGGCCGTGGAGTTTTGAGCCAGGCCGAGTGCCCCGCCGCCGATCCTGCCTGCCGAGTTGCTGCTGAACTCGGCCCTGTCGGCGAAGATGTCGCTCCAAGACAGGGCGATGGCCCCGCCGCCGCCGTCCGATTTGTTTCCAGTGAAGCGTGCGCGGTCGAGGTTCATAACATCGCGTGAAATGCGGCCTTCGTAAAAATAGTCGGAAATAATTACACTGCCTGAGCTGGTAGAACTGTTGTTGGTGAACGTGACGCCCTGAGCGTTGAGTACGCCACCGAACTGGAGCGGCACTCCACCTTCAATCGGTATCCACGCCGTGTCCAGAAACGAAATAAGTCCTACACCGGCAGACGTTGAATTTGCAAGGATGATGTCGCTGGTCAGAGTCAAAACGGACTCTTGAGTGGCGTACAGAGGAATCCCATTCACTGTGATATACGTGGCCAAGCCGTGAATCCGAAAGAGTCCGGCATTGGTCGTGGTGATTGTGCGTTTTTGTCCTTCCACATCGGAACGGACGGTGAGGGGCGAATAATTTCCGATCTCAAACCCGTAGTTCCCGTCGAAAACACTTTCCTGTAACGTCGCGTCGTCGTTGTACAGAATAAGCGAAGTCGTGTAGGGTTGTATCACGGGTTGGCCCAGTTCATCGAGATCATAAAAAAAAACCTCTGGGACATAACCCAAATCGTTATAGGGATTGTCATCATGGAGTCCCGGCGGGGCGTAGGGCGTGGCAGGGTCCCGCATCAGATAGCGGTAGTATTTGTCCGTCATTGTGTTGCTGGGCAGCAGTTCCCCTTCTTTCGGGTTCATAATATGGTACTTGACGTCGACAACAGGATCGACCTGAGCCGAGGCCACGGCGCAGAACCCAAGGACCATGAGAAGAGTCGAACCAAAATATCGAACGAAATTGCAACACATGGGAGACTTCCTTGTCCGAAAAAACTCCGAGAATTTCCGCCGAACAAATTCGGCGGCTAAAAAATCAATCCCTCGCCCCTAACAACTTTCAACAATCCTAAAACCGCCAAACAAAGCCGAGCGTGCCCGTACCCGTTGATGGGTCGCCGGTGCGATTAAAGTACAAATCGGCATCGTAATCAATGTAGAACATCGTGTTCCGCTGGTCGGTCAGGAACCAGTTCATACCAACGTTGATTCCCCACTCGCAGTGGCCTAGGTCGGCGGCATAACCCCTCACCGATTGACCCTTCATGGCCGGATAATAGATTTCCGTCCAGGGCGTGGTATCCGTCATGTTCCAGCGGAATTGCGTGCCTGCCCGGAAATCGATTCGCCGCCACGATTTCGTCGTTTCCATGCCCACCCGGAATAGGAACTGCGTCAAATCCGAACGCTTGTAGCCGCGATACTCAATCGATGTCGGGGCGTCCACCGCATTTTCCAGCGACTTGCCCACCCAAGTGATGCTCAAATCCATGCCGACAAAAGGCCTGATGAGCCAATTGCGCCGACCGATGAAGCGGCGTCCAAACTCACCGTTCAAACTGAATGTATTGCCGTTGAAGCGGCTCAGGTAACGCACATCGTCCGCCACACGGGTCAAGTCAAATTTCTGCCAGCCGCCGCCGATGTAGGTTTTCACGTCGGTTCCGCCGGCAAAGACCCGGCCAAAGTAAAATCCGAGATAATTGTCTTCGCCCTTCACTTCATCGCCGCCGCCCGCCAGCGTGCTTTCTTCGCGGCCATACATGATGCCTAGGGACTGCGTGCAGTTGGACACCAGCGAAATGCCGGTCTGAACGCCGTAAGACTGGAAGTCATACATGCCGTTGTGGAAGGTGCTGGCAAAATCTTCGCCGCGACCGATAAAATTCATCCACGCCGTCCGCTGCGGCAGCGTTCCGGGAATGCGTCCCTGCACCGCTTGTCCACGGACAGCCTGTTGTCCGAAAGTTTGGCCATGTCCTTGATGGGGGCAGTCCGCCAGCCATTCTCGCGCGATTTGCTGATAGGCCGTGCGGTACATGCGAGTCTGGGCCGACATGAGCGACGTGGCAACAATATCGCTCAGAGCCAAAGGCGTGTCGCGGACGATGCCGGTGATTTTGACGGCATTCGGATCGCTGTAATCCAGCTCGTAACGATAAAATGGGTTGAGACCGAGGGGAGCCTCGACAAACGTTCCTCTCACGCCGTCCGTGGTGGAAATGACGGTCATGTTTTCAAAACTTTGCAGCTCGTCATCTTCCACCGTAACTACGGGCTTGAATGTGACATCATTGCGGATGTCAAAAATACCGGTGACGTCCAACGTGTCCGAGCCGATTTCCGTGCCATCGGTTCGCCAGTAGTAATGTGAACCCTCTTCCATCGTCACATGATTATTGACCGTGCCGTCACCGCCAAAGGCGGCCCCGTTGCGAACCCAAGTGCGGCTCATCGTCGAACCGTCGAGCAGCAAGGTTCCTTGATTCACATAGGTGTGGCCTGTGAAAGAGTGCGTTCCGCCCAAGATGGCCAGCGACGTGCCCGTCTTGAGTAAATTACCGCCCTCGGTTTCGTTCATGGCATTCGTGATCGACGTGGTTAGCCCTTCCGTCCACGCTCCCCCACCGTCGACGCTGTTAAAATCAATTTCGAGGTCCGCGTCATGGCTTAACACGATTTTTTCCGAACCGGCGGTCGCCTTTTCATGCGTCAACTTCAACGTGCCTTGCTCAATCTTTGTTTGGCCGGTGTAGCCATTTTCGACGGCAAGAACCAACGTGCCCGCGCCTTTTTTCGTCAGGGTTTTCCCATCCCAAACATTCGTGTCGAACGTGCCTGAGACATCATTCAAGGCGAGGCCGACGGTGAATCTGTTTTCAGGATTGAGGAGCGTGAAGTTGCCGTGTGCATCTTGCGACTTGTACCAAGCCAGCGTCTGGCCTACGAAAATTTCTTTTTTGTTGGCGGACTTGTTCACGCCGATTTGGAGAAAATCCACGTTTGCGACAGGCGAGCCGCCAATGGTCACGTTTGCGAAATCGTCGTTGATGGCGGTTTTCGAGCGAATCACGACCTGACCTTGCTCCGTGCTGGAGATTTCATTGATATTGAGGTCGCTTGCCGAGACTCCGCTTATGTCCAAAACGGCATTCGCGCCAATCGTAACGCTGCCCGCTTCGACCGGGTAGTCGCCGACTGTGACGCCCAGCGTTCCCTTGATGTCAAAATTGCCGGTGATGTCCACCTTGGCCAGTTTGTCGAGGATGAGTCCCGCGTTTTGGTAGATATTCAAGTCGGCGTCAGTTTTGAAGCTGGTGGTCGCGCCCGTCGCTCCCCCAATCCACAAGAAGCCTTCTTGGATATTGACGTTGCCCCGGAAATGATACACATGGCTTGCCAAGGCGGACTGACTTGGAATTCCTGCGAGAATCTGCGTGCCTGCTCCCAATTTGTTCAGCTGGTCGCCGTCCAGAATATAACCACTGAACTTTGGCGATTCGGTCAGGGACGTTTGGTTGATGGTCAAGGAGCGACCTTGCATATCCACCACGCCTTCGCCCCGCAAGGAAGCGATGGCGCGGTTCGATCCACCGGATTGATACGTGCCGATACTGTCCACGGTCAGGTCTGTGCCGCGTGAAATGCCCCCCACGAGCGTTCCTTGTCTGATATGCGTATCGCCGGTGTACGTACCGGTCTCATTCAAAATCAACGTGCCCGCATTGGTCTTGACCAGATTGCCGCCGCCCGTGATAAGACCGTCGAAAACGGATTCGGCGGCGTTGTTGACGATGAAATCGTAACCGGAAACGGAGTTGACCGTCCCGGCACCGAGCAGGGCGGAAACTTGCCGGTTCGCATTGCCGGTAAAATACGTGCCCGGTGCTTCGAGGGTCAAGGCCGTATCAATGGGAATGTTATTGGCCAAAATGCCGTTTTTGACCGTAGTGCTTCCATTCCAGGCGGCCAGAACATTGATAGTCATCGTGCCTGAACCGGATTTGACGAAATGACTGAGCTGATCGTCCGCGTTGAAATACGGATCGGAGGAATCAATACTTCTGTGCGAAATACCGCTTGTGCCTGCGATGGTCAAGTCGGCCAGGGTGTCGAAGGTGGCCGTCGACCCGCCATCGATCAGAACTTGTTGCGTAAATTCACTCACCACGGCACGGTTCTGAAGCGTTCCGCCGCCGCGTTCAAAGGACACGCCGCCCGTACCAAGACTCCCTTGTTGCAGCGGATCAAGATTGTTGTAGGAAAGCGTGCCGCCGTAAATTTGCGTGCCGCCGGTGTAGGAGGAAAAGCCCGCGAGCGTGCTGATGGTCCCCTCGCCGGATTTCGCCAAGATACCTCTGCCGGCGATGTCTTTATTGTACAGGCCGGTGAAAGCCAGTTCGAGAATGGCATTCTCGTTGACCAACACGCCGCTTCCGCCCGCATTCATGGCCGCCCCCGTGGCATCGGCATACGCGAGTTTGAGCGAGCCTGCATTGATCGTCGTCGCCCCCAAGTAATTGTTGTACTGATTGACCCTTCCTTGCGTCAGCAAGGCCGTCCCGTCGCCATTCTTGATCAGATTGCCCTCACCCGTGATGAAGCGGTCATAGACCTGCTCGGCTTCCTGTCCGTTTTCATCGGGCAGATGTCCAAATTCCAGATAGAGATCGCTGTCCGCATCCACCAAGTTCACCGCCACGGTGTTTCCGGTTGATTTTCCGTCCAAAATATGAAGGGCCGAGTTGGCGTTGACCGTGGTTTCGCCGGTGTAGTCCGACATTTCTCCCGGCTGAGCCTGATTGGAGCCGCGAAGGAAAACCTCCGTTTTGGTGTTCGGTAGCAGGCTTGTCAACACCTCCACGCCGCCGGCCCCGGAGATGACCCGATCATACGGCGTGTCCAGCGAACCGATTGCACCCGTCAATTGCAAGGCCGTATCCGCCGTTCGCAAATCGACCACGCTTGTTTGGCCCGTCGCATTATAGTGGGAAATGAGCAACTTACCGCTGTTCACCGTTGTTTTTCCGCTGTAACTGGAATCGGTGGCGGCCAAGTGCAAAATTTGTGACGCATTTGCCGGGTCTTCCACGCCGACCTCCACATCACCTGCCCCGGTAATCGTGTTACTCAGCGTGGCAACAAACAGCGGCGCAGTCACCGGCGTCGGCAATGTCGGGTCGGCTTGGAGGTCAAAACGCAGGACGGCAAAAATGGTTGCTCCCGCGGTGCTGACTTGCGGCCCGATTTGGATGTCGCCGGTTCCGAACGGCGTGTAATTGGTGATGTCGCCGGTCATGGCATATTGCCCCACCAACGTGCCTTGGCCGACCCGCGTGCCGCCGGTGTACATGTTATGATCGTTGGCGAAAATCTGCGTGCCCGTGCCATTTTTGACAATGGAAGCACCAGCCCCCGTAATGAGACCAGAGAATGTGAAAGGCCGCGTTCTCGAAACATTGATGGACAGCGCGTAGGCGGCCATATCGACCGTTCCGCCTGTGTTCGTCAGCGTGTTGTCGCTCAACCCGGCAATGCTGCGATCCCGATCAACCGTTTCATAGGTGGCATTCTCGAAAACGGTTAAGATGCCTTGCGGAATCCCTTTCCGTAGCGTTCCCTCACGCACAAACACATCGCCCACCCCGCTCACTCCGCCTTCCAAGGACAGCGTGTTTGCGTTGTCTTTGTAAATGGCCGTGCCCGCCTCGGTGACGATGTTATTGAACACCGCGTCATTGGGCATGTCATCCGGGTCGGTCGCCAAATACAATTCGGCATCGGTTCTCAAGGTCAACGTCCCTGTTCCGAGACCGCCGCTGTTGTGCAATCTCAAGATGGATTCATTATCGACTGTCGTCGTGCCCCAGTAGGAGTTGGCCGAGGCAAAAGTAACATCCGTGACAGCCGACGCACCGGTCAAAGTGGTGATATGCACATTGCCCGGCCCGTCGATACCTATGTTGCTGTTGCCGGCGTTGGTAAAAGTATAGACACCGCTGTTGACAAGCATTCCCACATGCAACACATTGTCGACTCCGGGGTTTCGACCAATCTGCACGCCGCCCGCCTGAATGGTGATGTCGTCGCCCGTGCCGCCGAAAGTTACGCTGTCGCCGTGCAGGAATGTGTGGTCGCCCGCCAGCATGTTACTCTGCCAGTTATCCGAGGTGGCATTCCAGATGTCGTTTCCGGCGTTGCCGTTCCATTCCACGATGCCGACATTCGACGAAAAATTCATCAGCCCGATGAGGACGGTCCCGCCCGTATTGGCTTCCGGGGCGCGCTGGAAAACCGTGCCGTTCAATCGGCCACGGGAATTGCTTTCCACATCAAACCAATTTTCGCCGCGTACCAAGATCGGGCTGTTTCCGGGATAATGGACCGTTGTTGCTACTCCGGCATTGGTCTGGTGCGTGACGTGTTCCGTCGCGTCAGGGTCTATCACGACAATCGGGGGCGGAGCGTATGTGGGATCCGTTTCAATCGGCGGGTTTGCCGGAGTCGGGGCTGTTCCTGCATAGCGGTATTGCAAGAGCATGACCGTCTCCAGTGCCCCCTGTGTTCCTTGATCCCGAAAGCCCAGTATGTTGAGATCAGCCATATCCGTAACGCCCGCCGCATAGGACACATTTCCGTCCAAATTGAGCACGGGCACGGCCGCCCCGCCATTGTGCGAGGAAATATCGAAGCCCAGTGAGACTCCGTTGCCGAGTATGATGTTCGGTGCGGCAATGGCAGCATTCGCAAAGGCGTTGTTCGGCAACGCCATCGAGCCGCGTGAATTAAGCGTGGTGTTGTTCCCCATCGTGAAACTGGTGTCCGCATCGGTTCCACGCAGCGTGATGGATGAACCTTGCATCAGCTCCAGCGTTCCGGCATTGATGGCAAACCGGTTCTCCGTGTTGGCCCAGAGATCGCTCACATTGGCTGTTCCATCGGCATGAGGCCCAAGCCGCCACGTTCCGAGACCCTCCTTCTGGATTCTCAAGATATAGTTCAGCGTTTCTTCCGTACCCAGCATGGACAGCTGTTCCGTGACGATATTGGGCGTTGCCGCCGGCCCTGCGATATTGATCGTAAAAGTTACGGTGTCGTTGGCGAGCAAATCGCGCGGGGCCGCCGTATTGAGGCCTAGGATGTTGTTCAGATCGGTGACGCTGGTTGCCGTAATGACCTTCGCCTGCGGCGGCGGATCCTGAGCGAGGGCGTCCGTGCAAAAACACGCGACAACGAGTACCAGCGTTGTTCCAAAAAATGCCGGTATGTTAGACAATTTGCGAGCCATAAGAAAACATCCTTGTTGCGCTCTGGTGAACATGGCCCGTTTAGGCAATTTCTCCCGCCCGTCGACGGAGGACGTCTAAACAGTATCATCATACCTTATCGACGATCACGCCTATAGAGTTTATCCCTTTTTTGGGAAAGAAAGCACGGAATGACGAGTGATTCACTCCGGGGAACACACCCTGTTCGTTACTGGGCCGACGATTTCGTGCCACGCGGCGAGCCACTGATCGTTTCGCCGTGCTCCATCGGTCTGGCCGCCACCTGATAGCCCTGAGCGTGCAGAAATTTTTTGAGTTCCAAAAAATCGGCATAAGAATCGGGATAAACCCAGACCGTAATCGTGTAAATGTCCTGCCGGTAGAATTTTAACCGCTGCAAAAGCTCGCTTGTGTGCGATGCCAACGCGGCTTTCAGCGGCTCGCCGATGCCGTCTCGTGCCGGCAGAAATTCGACCAAGTCCAGCTCCAACTGGGCCGCGATACCGCCACCGTAGGGGCCACGCACAGGCACATCGTAGCGAGCGATGAGAAATTCGCAGTTCCAGTCTTCAATCGGCCCGATTTTTCCTTCAGAAAGTTCCTGCTTGAAATACTTGTCCTTGTTTTGGGCGAAATTGATGTCCAGTGCGCTACGAAATTCGGTGATCGGCACATAAGAAATACGACCGGCCAGCAGACGAAAATGTGCTTCTTTCTCCTCTTCGCGCACCGTCTTGCTGATGGGCGTGGGAACGTTTTCCAGCACCGTTGCCTTGGGCCGGTTTGACGCGATCCATTCCTTCGTGCTGCGAATTTGACGTAATTTCGCCTCGTTTTCCTGAATTTGCCGTTGTGCTTCGATGATGTCTTTCGTTTCTTGACTTTTTTCCTCGGCGGCAATGTCAATGGCGGCCCGGAGACTGGTCATCATGTCGAAAAGTTCGGCATGTTGCAGAGATTGCAGCATCATTTGCTCGTCGTAAACGGCTGACTCTTCTTTTAATCGTTCAATATCCAAGCGAGCCTGAAGAGCCTGTCCCTCTTTTTTTTGCAGCGATTCGTATTCTTCTTCCAGCGTTTCAAGCTGTGCTCTATCGACCTGCGGAACAGGGGGCGGCGTTTCGATCTCCGCAGCCGAATTTTGCGCACGCACGCCCGCGATCATCACTAAAATGATCAGAATGCCCACGATATTCGAGACGATGTCCAAGAAAGAATCCTGGCCGCCCATCTCGGCATTTGCGGAGGCACGTTCGGTGTTGCTTTTTTTGCGGCGTCTCATGGCTGTTTACGACTGCTTTTGGCCGTTCACGGCGGCTTCTTTTTCTTTTGTTTTGGTTGCTTTCTTCCTTACACCCACAGTTTTTCACGAATGATCTACACCACTGACCGCAGTTCGCCCGTTGTCAATTCTTCCTCTCCACGACCAGCCCGCTGTTTTGCAATAGATACTGCAATTCCTTGAACCGCTCTTCGCCGCCAGGTAGGACGGTCACTTCCAAGATGGGCCGCCAGTACATTTTCTCGCCGGCCATGCCCCAGCTTTCCATTTGCGATTTGATTTCCGAAACAAGTTTATCCGTGGCCGACACGACGGAAGGGCCAATCGGAATCGCCCGATGCGTCTTCCCCCCCTGTTGCGAGGAGAAGACAAATTGATTCGCATCGCACTGAATTTTAATGGTACGGGACATCGGTGCCGAAAACGGCACGGCTCCTTCGAGTGCCCAGCCTTTTTTTCGTTCCGATAATTTTGATTGAGGCGGTGTCGGTGTCGATGCCGCATTCGAGAGCGGCGTTCCCGGCTCATGTTGATTCGGTTTTGTCGTATCAATCACACCAACCGGCGGGCTTGGGACATTCGTCGCCGGTTGCGGTTCCATCGCAAGCGAAATGTCGGGACTGCCGCCTTGCCCTGGAACACTCTGTCCCGGAATGCCCTGTCCCGCCACCTGCGGAGACGGTTTGCCGTAACTTGGTGTCGACGATTTATTTCCGAACGGTCGCGGTCCCGGCTGCGGATTTTGCGGCAGTGTGTCCGACAACACGTTCGGCATGGGACGCACGCTGCGCTGTGAGGGCGAACCGTTCTTCCTGTCCATTTGCGACAAAAATTTGTCCGCCGCTTCCACGCGACCACGGTGATCGAGCCGGTATTGTTGCGGCGTGCCGTCCATGCGTTCAGCGGCCTGCGCCGCTTTCATGGCGGCAAGATAACCGGCCATTCTGTTGCGCGACGCTTCAAGCTGTTTTTCAATGCGATCCTTGAGTTCCGCGCTCGGCTGCGGATATTCAATTTTCCAATTCTCGTCAACCAATTCGTAACCGAATTCCTTGATCCACGTCCCGATGGCTTTGCGCGTCGTGGAATATGTTTCCGAACCGGATGGCCTCACGATCAAAAGCGGATACGGCTCCGTGCCCCGGACGATTTGATTTGTTTCAATAAAATACTGCCGAATGACACGCAGCACGGCGTCAAACGGATTGTCCGGTCTGTCCGCGAGAATAAAATCGTTCGGATAAAGTTCGACACCCTCCGGCTGCAAAATGACCCGGTCATCGCGGCACTCGATGTAGATAGGCCGACGATACGTGCCGTTCGCGCCCTTGTACGGGATGATGGCATACGCTTTCGCGTCGTTCGCCGCCTCTTTTTGCAGTTCGGCCAGTTCCAATTCCTCGGCCTCACGCTGCTTTTTCAGTTGTTCAAGCCGGCTTTTGAGTTGTTCCGCATTTTGTGCGTCGCTGCTTTGCGCCCCTTCCGGTTTGTCCGCCAGTTGTTCGGCAAGTTCGTTAAGCCGCGTCAATTCATCCTTGACTTTTTGCGTCCCCTTCTCGATCAAGGCCAACTGTGTCTTTTTTTCTTCGAGTTCTTTGCCGAATTGATTTTTTGCTTCAGAAAGCTCCTCGGCAAACCAATCCGCTTCTTCCACGCCCATGCGTATTTGTTCCAAAATCGCATCCGCTTCTTCCGATGTCAGTTTTTCCAGCGGATTTGTTGTGTCGATTTCCGTTTCAATCGCCGCCGCCTGCACGGAACTTTGTTCACGTACATTTCGCGCCACGACCACGAGCAACATGACCAGTGCCCCCATCGTGCAAAGCAAGACGGCCAGAAACGGAAACAGCGACGGCTGGCCGGTTGTGGTTTTATTGCGTAACATGAGTATTTTGAACAAAAGCCGGAAAGAAGCGGTACTCCGCGTATTGACGGCAGCGCGACCTCATCACTCCGTCAATGCGCTATGCTCCTTTCCGGCTGTTGTTATTGCTGTTTTCTTTTTTCTTAATTCTGTACATCATCACGGCTTCGACAATCCATGCGACAAGCCAAAACGGGATCATCAATGGAAGGTAAGCAATTCCAACAAATAAAAGCACCAAACCACTTTGCGCATCGGGATTGACGAAGAAGGCATTATTTATCTCATAAGCAACACAGAATCCAAAAAACAAGGTAGACATTGCTACAATTATTTGAGACCAGTTCGTCTTCAAATTGTATGCCAAGAGAAGATTGCCAAGCAGAGGAAAAAAACATAAAGGCCCCAATATAAAAACTCCAAGACCGCACTGGAATACCACAAACGCAGCAATCCCACATATTGCATACACCGTTATCCAGATCGTCACGCTGCGGAAGTTCATGGTTTTTATACTTTGCGTTTGTTACATTATCCATGCCCCCACCCACCGTATTTACATAAATACCGCCTCTCCCAAAGGGAGAGGGGAATGATTACTTGCTCGTTCACGCCGCCGAGTCTTTCTCTGTCACACTAAATCGATGCTTGCCATTGAGCAAATGAATCACGGCGGCCAGACTGTTGACCGTCTCCTCGAAATTGCCCACCTGAGCCAGTGATGAAAGATTCCGGTTCAGTCGCTCTTCCAGTTTCGCAAGCTGCGTGCCCGTTCCGAGCAGGTCACGCACCGTTTCCGTCTGCTTCACCGTTTCTTCCTGCAACAATTTCAGGCCAGCCACATTTTTCTGGAGCACCTCGCTAAAACGCAAACTCGTTTCACCGAGATTTTTGGCGTGCTGTTGGACATTTTCGTTCAACGCTTGGATCAATGTACTTCGCAACAGTTCGGAATTTTGTGTTGTTATCTGCGTCAAACTTTGTTCCCAGATGGCGGCCTGCCTGCTCATCATTTTTTCCAGGGACAGGGCCACGTCTTCCAACATCCGTCGCAGGGCCAGCACTTGCTTGTTGTCCTCGGAAGAAATGCTCTGCTCAAATCGGCCACGCAGTTCGGCATCGACCAGCTTGTCGACCTCCCAGAGCAGGTTGCTTTCCTCGCGGTAAACGATAAATTGGACAAAATACAAAGCCAAATCCAGCGCGATGGCCAAGGCTGTCGTGTCAAAAGCGACCATCAGGCCGGACGAGAGCATTTTGCTGGATTCGTTGATTGCGTTCAAATCCAAGTTCCCCAGCGCGATCGTGATGCCGATGACCGTGCCCAAAAAGCCGAGCATGGGAACCGCCCAGAGAATGAGCCGCACCAAACCGTAATCGCTGTCGGCCTTTGCGCCATCCGTTTCGGAAAGATAGCGAAGTTCGTTGTCGAGTTCTTCGGCGGAACCACTGCGTCGAACAAACTGTAGCGCAAGTCTGATCCGGCCTGCCAGAATCGATTTGCCGTGCTCTTTTTCGTGGCGTGCAAGCTCTTCAAGAAACTTTCCGGCATATCGGGCATCGACTTTGTGGCCAGGCATTCCGTGACGGGCAAACTCCGGAAAGATCGGCCTAAACTGCATACGTCGCCGCTGGTTACGCACCCAAAGATACTTCATCCCCAACGCCGCGATTCCGACAAAGAACATCACCGTCGTAATATATTCGACTTCGTGCCCGGTAAAATAGCGAAGAAGCAGGGGATGAGAAAAATATCCTGTGTGCAGAGGCCAATAAAACAGAACGCTGAGCAAACCGCCCCAGAGCAGCGGCGAGCCGAAAAATTTTCCAAGCAGTGATTGCTTCACGGGAGTATTCCTTTTCTTTGTCTTGGTGGACAACAAAACTTCTTCAGTCTGTATCGACCAAATAATCGTAAAAATCCAAATAAAAGAAATAGTTTGCGTAATCGCTTTATTTTTACACAGCTGGTTTGCGTGTGCGGCAGAACGGTGCGGTGACGATTTTTTCGTGGTGCGGCTACGTTCGTGAAACGCAGCCTGTGTTGAAAAAAAGAATTTTGTCAAATTTTGCGTTTTTGAACAAAGTTTCGGATTAAAGAGTGCCGATCCACAGTATCAAGAGGCGGAAGCCTTGGCAGCAAATCACATGTTTTTCCCGGGGGGGATGGGTCCGGTGCGATGACTTTTTTCGATAGTCGCCCGGACTTTTTTTGTGCGCCGACCCTATCCACACTGACCTTTAATTGGCCGAGTGAAGCTCAATATCCTGCCGAAGAACCATTGCCTTGAGTTGTACGGGCACATACATTGGCGGCAATACGTCGTCGGAATCGGAAAAACGGTAAGCGATCAGTACAACGCCACCAACAGAACCGGAACGACCAGCCGTGGAAAGCGTGCATTTCACCGCCAACTTTTCACCGGGGCCAAGCTCGCCGCCGGGAAGTTCCACGACACTGCAAGCACAACTGCTCTTGGCAAAGAGCAATGTGACACCTTGTTGGAGGGATTGGACAAGTAAATAACCCCTTCCTGTACGCCTTCGGCCACGTTTTGAAAATCGAGGATGGCCGGTTCGGCACGCAACGGGGGAGAAACCGCCGTGTTTTGCTCCGCTTTTTTCTCGGAAACAAAAAGTCCAATGGCAAGCGAGGTGGCAACGAACGATACGATGCAGGATATGCAGAACGCGACAAGAATAATTTTGCGTTCACACTGGAGCACTGAGAACATGGCAGGAACGGTTACGCTTGGGCTTGGAGTTTCCGATAGCGGCTCCATAAACAGGCTGCTAACAACAGAAAAACGATACCCACGTTGAAACAAATAATTCTTCGGACACGGGATTTGTCGTGTGGTGTTTTAATCAGAGCCGAAATGTAATCTTCGTGCGACACGACGTCATTGCCATCCCAGAACAGCCGTCCCTCGGCGGGCGGCGGAATCATGGTGGCATTCCATCGAACATTCACGCCGACGGGCAAAATTTTGATGTCTTTCATATCAAAAAGATGCTCCGGCAGCGGCTTGTTCAGCACGACATCGGTAATCGTCACATCCTGCGACGTGCGGAACTCGCCGTCATTCTTCCGTTCATAATGCCACGCGGAAGGAAACCAGATACCGCTCCCCGCGTCCAAGGCCACATCCACTTCGAGAAACTCGTCGTGGGATGAGCCGTCGCGGGCCGTACCTTGATAGGATTGTTTACGCAAAGCGTAGCCTTGGCTCTCCGCGATCCAGAAAGTGCTTACCGAGGTCTCGCCTTGCGGCAACGTAAAATCAACGGTGATTTTCTTACAGGGAGTCCCTTTGTAATCTTCTTTGGTGACTGAGATGAGAAAATGGTCGGTGTCTTATTCGGAAAAACCATCGGATTCCAGCACTGCGATTTGATCCGCATTCTCGTCTAAACCGGACCAATTGACCGACCAACGGAAGGGCTGACGCGCATCAAGTGCTCCGTGAAACGCCAAAAGCCCGATATTACCCACCGAACTCGTCAACAACTGTTCTTTGTCTCCTCCGAGCGTGAATTTTGTCGGAAAACGATCATAAGGAAAAAGGCCGATGTATTGCGGCAGAAATCCGAAATCCGCCGTCCAGGATTTGGTCATCCAATTCTCTTCAAGTTGCTTCTCATCGTAAAAGGTCAGGGTCGTTTTCGAGGCGAGCGAAGCGTCATCTGTTTGATTTTTTGTCTGGCCAGCTTTTTCCGGCTTGGAATCAACCCGATTGTCATACTTGATGAGCAGGCGGTTGTCTTTTTGGTAACAACCAACACAGCCCATATCGCTATGCGTAAGCCTCGACGAATACTCATTATTTCGATCTACACGCCGCCGGTTCTCATCAAACGCAACCGAGATCGTTCGTTCTACGGAGCCGTATGTATCCTTCAAACGGTTGGTAATCACCATTTGGCACGACTTGATTTGTTCGCGGTGAACGAGGCTTTTTTGAATGAGATCATTGACATATTTCTTCAGCTCATGGTCATCAGATATTCAGTAAGTCTTCGTCTTCAAGAACGCACAAAAGCCGTGTGCGACCTTTGTACGCCCTCATAAGCAATTTTTACAACAATTTTACGCGAATACCCCATTGACGAAATGGGGACTTACAGAGAAGGCTTCATCCCAATTGGCCTGTTTGGATAGTGTTGGTCGTATTGGTCACACGAAGCATCGCGCAGGAAAAGGAAATGCGATGCAGACAACACGAGGAAAACAAGGAACAATGTGGGGTAACGCGAAAAAATCATTTTTTGTGGCTCCATAAGACAAGGGAACTGGACGAAAAATCCCGACAAAAAACTATTCGCCCCAGTAAGCTGGATCGCAGTATTCCGGTTCCGCACTGATGAAGGTATCGTCCTGAATGGGGCCTGTGGTTACTTCTCCTTCTTGCCGGCATTGCCGCTGACTCACATAAGCGAAGACAAGGTCCGTATCGGAACCTGACTTCCACATGTAGCAACCGACCGGATATTCCTCACCCCAATCACAATTGTATTCTCGGTAACAACTTTCTTTGCCACCTTCCTTCACGATCCATGCTTCCGTATCATCAATACGTTCCCCGTCAAACCAGCCGACCTCCGGCTCAATGGCCCGTCCTCCGCAGGTAGCCCCGGACTTGACGGCCACCGACACTTTTTGGGCGTCTTCATCGTTCTCAGAGCATACGATCCAGCGAATTGGCCCGTATCCCGTGGGCTGTTCTTCTCGCATCCATACGCTTTCAAAGTTCCATTCATAGAGTCCGGCACTACAGTTGACCGTGGGCGGGGCCGGGCAAACAATCATGGCAGGTTTCCGTTCTTGAATACATGCAGGCGGCCAATCTTGACCACAAACGGAGATACAGAAAACGGCAATCGGCAACAAGCATAATGGCGGTGGGGCGTTTCATAGTTTTTTACCTGACCGACGAGATTAACGGGAAATATAGGTATCCACTTCAGTCAAGTAGTGCCTAAATATGGGATTTTCCCTCCGGGGCGACGATCTGGTGATAGGGCGTTGCTTCCATCGCCACGGC
>QMCD01001194.1_pt1 | contig 32178 bp, 33 predicted proteins | sample 1821841 | NCBI WGS metagenome assembly QMCD01 (sample SAMN01991225, study PRJNA193472) | Termite gut metagenome, whole genome shotgun sequencing project. | isolation source: worker | host: Macrotermes natalensis
TCGCCGCGCCCAAGCCGAACCCCATCGTTCCGAGGCCGCCCGACGTGATAAACTCGCGGGGATGCTCGATTTTCAAAAACTGCGCCGCCCACATCTGGTGCTGGCCCACCTCCGTGGTAAATAAAGCCCCTTCCGGCGCGCAATCCTGCGCCGTTTCCAGTATCTTTTTGGGATACTGCGCGTTTTTGCCCGCGCGGTAGATCGGATAGCGTTCCTTCCACGCCTGCACCTGTTTGCCCCACTCTCCGCCCTTTTTCGCTTTCACTTCGGGCAACAGCGCCGCTAAAACATCTTTCGCGTTTCCGGTCACTTCATATTGCGCCGCAATGTTTTTATTGATCTCGGCGGGGTCTACGTCGATATGCAGCAGCTTTGCCTGTTTGGCGAATTTTGCCCGGTCGGACGTTACCCTGTCGGAAAACCGCGCGCCGACCGCGATCAAAAGGTCGCAGTGCGTGGCGCACATAGCCGACGTTTTTGTGCCGTGCATACCGATCATACCTGTGTAGCGCTCGTCGCTCTGGGGAAACGCGCCGATCCCCATCAACGTCGTCGTAACGGGCGCGCCTATTTTTTTGGCAAGCTCAAACAACTCCCTTTCCGCGCCTGACGCGATGACGCCGCCGCCCACATACAGGAACGGCCGCTCGCTTTCATTGACAGCCCGCGCCGCAGCGGCAATATCTTGGTTACTGAATTGATTATGATGGCTCACGGGGAGCGGCACAGCCGACGCATACTCCGCTTCCCGCATGGTCAGGTCTTTGGGGATATCGACCAGCACCGGGCCTTTCCTGCCGCTGTTCGCGATCTGAAAAGCCAGGCGGATAGAATCAGCCAGGCGCGCCATATCCTTCACGATCATGTTATGTTTTGTGATGGGCGACGTCACGCCAGTGATATCGATCTCCTGAAAGCTGTCTTTCCCCAGGTTTTTCATCTCCACGTTTACCGTGATGGCGACAACCGGCACGGAATCCATATAAGCTGTCGCAATCCCCGTTACAAGGTTGGTCGCGCCCGGCCCGCTGGTGGAAAATACAACGCCTGTTTTCCCCGTCGCGCGGGCATAGCCGTCCGCCGCGTGCGCCGCGTGCTGTTCGTGGCAGGTTAGGATATGGCGTATCTCATGCCGGTATTTGTACAGCGCGTCGTATATGGGAAGCGCCGTGCCGCCCGGAAACCCGAATACAGTATCCACGCCTTGCTCCTTCAGACATTCCATGATGATTTGTGCCCCAGATAATTTCACGTCCATCGCTCCTTTACTTTCACATCAATCCAACAAAAAAGGTCTGCGCTCATTGCGCAGACCTTGGATTACTGTTTCGTTTCTTCCAGTCCTTTTATCGCACCATTTTCAGGTACAACCGCAATAAGCCTTATTTGTGCCGCCAATAATGACGACGGTAATAAGGTTAAGGACGAGAATGAGGTTTTTAGAAATCGACTGATACATCTTCTCTTCATCCTTGCGATTGATGGTATTGAGTATACTTGCATATCGGAACAATGTCAACATTTTTTATACCCCGCTTATAAAAAATAATGCGGCCTACAAATATCTACCCTATAAAAATGCAGAAATCAATTGCAAAACGGCTTGATCTATATTAGAATAAATGGCGTGTTGGTTCGCAATTGTAGGTTAGTGGATAGAACGAGTGCCTCCTAATCGAACAGCGAGCTGAGAACTTTTACAACAAAATACGATGTGCGCCTGTAGCTCAGGGGATAGAGCATTCGCCTCCTAAGCGAGGGGCCGCAGGTTCAAATCCTGCCAGGCGCGCCACGGAAAACCCAGTAACCATGCGGGTTTCGTGGATCGCCAACTTGTAACTGCGATTTACAGGTTGGCTTTTTTCTTTCTCCAACCACAGCATGATTCTGCTAATAAAACTCACTCCTCTCTTTCACCCTGAAATTAACCAAGTTGCTAATAAACCTGAAAAAACCAAGCCGTTTTTGCTAATTAAATGGCCTGCTTTTGAGCTGATAGGATGGCGGTAATCAACTCCGGATTCGCTGTAATGAACTGGAGCAGCGCCTGTGGGTCTGGCGTAGCCTGTGGTGCATCAACACTACCGCGATAATCGCTCTCCATCTGCTTAACGATATTGACCTGATCCTCGTCATAAGCCTTGGAATACCGAATGACCATATCTGGCTCGGCCCACCCTCCAGCTTTCATAACAGCCTTGATGTTCCCGCTGGAAACCGCGAGCTTCTTTGTAGCACTGGCTGCTCTGACACTGTGGAATACAATATCATCCAATTCTGCTTCCGGTACGCTATGGAACTGGTATCCAGCTTCCCGCATTTCAAGGATGATGGCTTTGAACTTCCTGTTAAGCTGCTCCGGCATAAACGGTCTACCGTTAGGCTGACAGACAATCAACTGGCTGTTGGGATAATAATCGCCAAAGATGTTGTCAATCAAATCCTTCTGCATGGCTCTCAGGCGATCCAACTTAGCGATAAGCAGATCATTTATCTTGCTCATCCTCTCTGTTGCTTCCGTCTTAGGCTGCTTCAAGACGATAAGCGTAGTGGCACGCGGATCCAAAGCAGGAAACCTGTAATAAATCGTGAGCTTAGGCAACTTCAAATCCTTCTTTTTCACGCGAGCAATCGCCTTGTAAATATGCAATGTCTTAGCGTCGCGGTTGTAGTCGGGCCATTGTAAAGCCCCGACTTCACCTCCTCTGGTTGTACAATAGTATTGGATGCATAGTGCGACATGGATGACATACCGCTCATAGTCTTCCGGCTTATCTGTGTAAGCAAGCACTTTCTCAAACTCTTCCGGTGAAAATGCCGGTCGCTCTTTGGCTTTATGCTCGGGAACGTCCGCATTAAGAAATGGGTTTTCTTTAATCATCTTCCACCGTTTCGCCTGATTAAACGCCGTTCGCAATAGCTTATGAATCTCATTCACCTGCGAAGCGGTCATGTTCTCCTTTGGAGCCTTGCCGGGATTATGGACGGGCTCGCATTCAGTCAGCAGGAAGTTATAATACGCATCAATCAGCCTTACATCCACATCAACCATCCGATGATATCCGAAATGCGGATAGATGTAATTGATGAGCAACGCGATGTTGCTTGCGTGGTAGGATGGCCCCCAGTGCTTGTTGCCATAGGATTTCACAAATTCCTCCATAAACTCTTCCACCGTAATTTCAGAGTTAGTGGCATCCTGCTTTTCCGCCCGCTCTTGATCCCGACGCTGCTTATCCTCCGCATCCTTTTGCGTCTTAAACGCTTCTGCTTCCTTGAGTGATAGCCCAGACTTCCAGACCTGATGCTTGGTATTACCCTCGCCTTCGTAGTACACAACGGCGAACTTGGTACCTCTTTTAACTATACTTGCCATTTTCATGACCTCCATTTTTATGATTGTTGATCCAACCATCTGTCAAAAGAGACCCTCGATACTCTGATTGTTCTGCCTACACGAACTACTCTAAAAGAGCCAGAATTGCACAAATCATATGCTTTTTTTCGGCTGATTTCGAGAATGTCCATGACTTCGGCTACCGAATAGCTTCTCTTTTCAGTGGTTGTATTTGCTTCTGGCTGTCCGATGTTAATTACCTCCTCTCGACAATCGGACAGTATGGAGTATCATGAAGCATCTGTAATGCAGTTATAATTATATTATAACGACACTCCGTTTTCAATCCGATTTAGAATAATATCCCTATTCCCGCCCGCGGCTAACAGGCCATAGACGCGCTCATCACGCTCTCCCCGCATTCTGATGCCGGGCCGTCCAATGCCGTGAAGCGTTCAAGACGGAAGTACCATTGTACCTCTGCCGGGTCGTCGCGTTACGCGGGCGCCACCTGCGTATATGTGCTCCTGAATCCGACTTGCCAGACCGGATGGATAGCCGCTCTCCATACAGAGGGATGTGGGAATGTGGGCGTATGAAGTTTTCAAGGTGCTCTTGGATGCCTTCAACCTATAAAAACGCACGCAATTCCCGATTTTTCTTAATCCCTGAAAATATTTTTAGATATTTGTGAAAACCCACCGAGCGCTGAGGCCCGGTGGGTTTTCTATTGCCGGTCAGATCACGAATTTTGAGATTCCGGTTATAACGCGCATCAGGATATACTGCCGGCAGTCTTCGTCAATGTATCCATAGATGCTGCTATGACGGTCAATCAAAGGCGCGAACATCTCAAGAATTTCTTCAACCGCTGCTGCTTCCCCGGCGATTGCCTTTGAAAGCAAATCAGAAAAGCTCCTATTCATACCGTCCGCCTCCCTTCAGCAGTAGATTGCGCAGCTTCTTTATTGCGGAATGCCGCTCGTTGTAAACGAACTTGACGGAACAGCCAAGGTGCTCAGCAATCTCCATCGCGGACATTCCATCTATAAAGGATAGCTCCAATATCCGACGGCGCATTTGCGATAAACCGGAAAGCGCGTCCGATATCCGTTCCTCGGCAAAGAAAAACTCGTTCTCGGATGCCGCGTGCTGCCATCGTTCTGTTTCCGGTGTGGCGTCATCCGGCTTAGAGAGCTTGTCCGTCGGCAACTCCATACTCCAATGGCTCTGCCGCCGGATGTAGTCGATTTTGGCGGTTGTAACAACCTTCACCATGTATGCGGTAAAGCGTGCAATCAGCTCGCTGTCCGCCGGGTCAAAAGGGTGGTTCTGTTTTTTATCCATAGCCTGCCTCCTGGCCATGCCACCCCGGCGGACAGACATGCCTCGACCACCCCAACGAACTGCGATTCGCCGGGGACCCCAGGATGGCATGCGTATTCGTGTTTTGTGAAAGTTGTGAGCGAAGCAACGCATGTAACAGGTTTACATGAGCATCACCACCTTCCCGCTGACACGCAAAAAGGCCGCACCACGACTTAACGCGGTACGGCCCTCCAGAAAAGGTCAGGTATTGTATATATGAATATGCGGCTACTTGTTCCCAAGTAACCGCATCCGGATCGTCTATCCTTTTTTTGAAAAAAGAATCTTTTTCAGATTAATTCCCGGCGGCCCTGTCGCTCCAAGGTCGCCGGAATACATTCTTACAGCAGCTTCCTCTATCTCTTTACCCCTCTTGTTTCGTATATTTCATATACTGTTCCCATACGGCGGAAGCCATGTTAATTACAAGCCGCTTCTGCTCTACATTATAGCCCTCCGTCAGACGGTTGAACTCGTCCATCAAATACCCGCTGGAATTGCTGATACTCCCATAAAAGAGCTGATCCATCGTGACGTTCAGCACCTCGGCGATGCTGACCACGACTTCAATGCTGGGAATCCCGTTCGCGTTCTCAATCGCGTTGATATGGCTGAGCGAAACCCCTGCCAGCTCGCCGAGCTTCTCCTGCGTCAAATCAGCCAGCAGCCGGTATTTCCTTACGCTTTTACCCAACAGTTCATCATTAGTGTTCATACTTGACTCCTCCATACTTAAATATTGTAGTCTTTCAAGACTCGGATTTTGAGAAGACATAAACATTAAATACCGCCTACAGATGGAGTTTTGAGATTGAATACGAACTTTTTATGACGAAACCCCTCATGGCGTCCATGAGGGGTTTCAGCCAATATCAATATTTCCATTAAGCAAACCTGTCCAAACCGTTCAGCAGGGTGTCAAGCGCGTTCACGTCGGCATCCGGCTGCCCTTGTTGTTCCTGCTGTTCATCCGAGGAAACACTGACGGTTTGCCTGCCCGCTATTTTGCGAACATGGGCCTCAATCATAGCGTTCAATGTCTCTTCGGTATATCCATAAGTAACCACCGCCTTAACCGGATTGTCTTTGTTAAGCGCTTCCGGGTGAGCTTGCAGGTATTCTGTCAGAGCAGTCACAACCGTTTCCGCTTTTTTGTTTCCCAGACTCTCCAGAAATTCCCCAACCTGCCTGTGCGCATCCGACAACACCCTGAATTGCAACCCAAACCGATATCCGTCAGACGTTCTCACCGGCTATCCCTCCACTCTCTGGGGAGAAAGGCTGCGGGAAACGCGGCTGCATGGCCATCTTTTTGATCTGGCGGGTGGCAAGAAGTTTGTATCCTATGGCGTTAGCCCTTGGATTCGATTCAAACTCAGCCTGTGCCAGAAGCGGTGATTCTCCCAAGTATTTTCGGAACAGCAACGCGCCGCCGCCGATAAAAATCGCGTGGTTAGCGCGCAGGTCAACCTTTAGCTCTCTGAGCTGATGCAGTATGTCGTGGGCATGTGCCCTGACCGCCTCATGGATGAACGCTTGCACGTCTTCCGGCAGACCTGTCCGCTGGTTTTGCAGTACCGCGTTGATATGCTCCTCGTCAATCAGCATATCATGTTTGGCGTTAGTCTGCGCGATTATGGGATTATACATGGTAATAACGCCCGTCTCCAGACTGCGGCAGAACTGAAGGTCGGGAGCGCCGCTGCGCATAAGCAGCACGTCCGTGGTGTATCCGCCGATGTCTATTATAAAGGCCCTTGGCATATCCAGCATGTCCTGCGCACGGGGCGCTATGGCCGCAAACGCCTGGGGGAATACAAAGACGTGCCGAATAATGACGCTGATGGGATGGTCGTTATATACGTAGTTGACCTTGCCGCGCCGGAAGTAGTCCTTGAACTTATCCCGCAGTGTGGCGTAGTGCTCGGGCGGCAGCCCTACCGCCAAGTCAATCTCCTCTAAGGGCGAAACGATACCCATATGCTCCAGCTCCTTTGAGATTGCAAATAGGGTAAGAACAAAGAAGCGATCATCTTGAGTCTTATCACGCATGTAGCGGATGCGGTCATGGGACAATGTCCATACGCGGTTTTTGAACTCTATGGTTTCAGTTTCATGGATAGTAGCCTTACCCGATAACTCCAACAGAGCGGATGTGAAGCTGGTATTCGGTGTTTTGATGGCGTAGTTGCCATGATCCACGGCAATAAGTATCGGCATAAAAGTATCCTCCTCGTGTTTGTCCTTCATCTTTATTACACTGGCGGGAATGCGCATTTTGCAACGCGAATGCGCACAAATATATAGAATACGTATCTTGAAACAGAAAAGGATCCCGCAAGGCGATAACCGCCGGGCAGGATCCTCACGGGAAACTATGTAGCGTATTGTTTTTGCATCAGGCATTCCCAGATATAATCGTCAAGCCCTTTGTACTCCGGATGCCACAGATACGTTCCAAAGGTTAAGCCCATATCGTGCAGCATCCATACCAGGTCATGGTATCCGTTTTGCACATGATGGTTGGTCAGGAAATCCATGTCGAAGGCCGTCATGATGTGCCTGACGCCCAGATCCATCAATTCGCCCATAGACGCCTTTAACTGCGTCAACGAATTAACGCCCGGTACGGCGACGACTGTCTGCCCGGTCAGGTGATGGATTACATCCGCCTTCATCGGCCCCTCCGTTAGCAATGCCTGCTCACGTACCGGGCCGGCGATATGCACCCAGCCTTCCGCGCGGCATCCGTCCGTCAATTCCGCGCTGGATACCCAGCGGAACTTGCGCTTTTCAGCGTTATCCCGGCGTATCTGCAAGCCCTGAATGCGTCCATGGTGATCGCGGACCGGGATCAATATGCCCCGCTGATTGTTGGTAAACGTCCACGCGCGGTCTTTTTCGTCGCGGTAGAAGCCCGGCACGCCCGCAAGATAATGCCCTCCAGCCATGAGCTTACGCGCCAGCGCTTTAGTGCCTGCCGCCGGAGTAGTCTTATATCCGCTCTGCGCGATTACCTCATGGGATAGCCCGCGTTTATGCAGGTTTTCCCAGTGGTCAGACGCGAGGCTTAACATGGCCAGCAGCGCCCGGTAGGTTGCATCCCGGGTATCGACATCCGTAGCAGGATTGTCAAGGTATTGGGGCGAGGGAGCCGGGCGTCTGGAGCCCTGCGCTTTTGGGACAACTGATGGTTTGGCATCGTCATCACCGCCTAACCGCTTGACCAGTTCCGCGCGAACGTCCTCCCGCTGCACCCCGGTGTAGTAGGCATACAGATCGAACAGGCCGCCTGAGAATCCGCAGCGCGGGCACCTGAAAACATCTTTTGTGAGGCTGACGTTCAAGTGCTTCTTGCGTCCGCTGTCACAACAGGGGCAGGGAATGTAATACGAGCTTCTGCCCTGGGGCGGATACGGCAAGCCAAGCAGCGGGATGATATCCGCCATACGATAGGTTCTCATGCGGCCTCCTTTCCGGAGGGCGATTTTCCGCCCTCCAAATGATTATGGCCGTCATACCGCCATCGCGTGCTCGCAGATGAGCTTTGCACCCTCCGCTATCTCCGGGTTCTTGGTATATTTAGTGGCAATCCATGTCAGCGCGCCGGGATCCAGTTGGATGAGTTCGCCCAAGGTTCTGCCTTTAAGCCCGTCCTTCGTGATGGGGCACGGCAGCTTCATGGCTTTTTCAAGCGGCGTTTCCTCCGGCGGAGCCGGTTCTTCCGGTTCGGTAGGATATTCCGGCTCAGTCTCCATCGGGGTCTGAGCGCCGCTTTCTTGTTTTGTCATAGTCTGTAGGGGCGCAGCGGCGGACATATCATGATCCAACTGACTGCCCAGCTCATCTACTGCCTGCTGCTCAAACGCGTCGCCCGCGGTATGGAACTGAAGGCCAAAACCCGCGTTGCGCAGGGCAACCCCCACGGCAGCCGTTTGTGCCCACTCCCTCGGAGAGACGGTAGGTTTCTCCGGGTCATATCTGCGTGAAGCGGTCGCCTCCGCGAGGAAGCTATCCGCCGGGTCGTTGTAGTGGGGATACACTCTGGCATGTCCGACGTAGTAATCCTTCACCGCCGTTGCCGTCACGGAGATTTTACCCTCCGGATAAACCAGCCGGAACCAGGCCATCTGTGCCATAACCGGCAGCCGCATCCGGCTTTCTCCGCTGTTCAGGTCTGTATATTCTACAGCAAGCGCTGACGGGTCGAACCCCTCCACTTGATGTATAGCGGCGATTCTGCTGATGGCCGCCGATTTGTCAGTCGATGTGTTATTCATCACTGCGCCTCCTTCGTGTTAATTTTTGTGTACGCGTTACGCGTTTGTATCCATGCCGGCAGAAACGTTGTGATCGTCTTGCCGATTTCGTTTTTATACTGCTCCGGATTGACCGGCGAAAAGCTGCCGAAGCGCTTCCTGTAATCCGCCACAATCCGGCACAGGTTCTGATGCGCGGTATCACGCTGCTTTTGCTCATCATCAGGGGCAGGGATACCAAAGCGACGTTCGTTTTTAAGGTTCTCCAGATAGCCATCTACCATCTGATAGTGCGTAAGCATCGACTGCATATCGCTGCCCACGGGCGCGTTGGCGCAGAACATCTGACATGTCTGCAAGACCTCCATGCGGTAAAGCAGCTCCTGATATATCCACGCCTGCTCCAGCGGAACAGGCTGCCCGGACGCGAGGCCGACAAACGTGTGTTGATATTTCTCCAGCATTGTCATGTTAGCCATGATGGGGCTCCTTTCACATTGTCTGTCTAAGTTGTGGTTGACACAGCTCCAAGATTCGCTGTGCGAGCATGGTGCCGCGTTTTTCGGCATCTACGGTGTTAATGGCGATACACAACGCCTTTCGGTCACCGACGATAATCGCGCGTTCCTTGGCGCGGGTAATCGCCGTATAGAGAAGCGGGCGCTTGAGCATGACATAATGCGCCGTCTGCAGGTTGACGATGACCGAGCTGTATTCACTGCCCTGGGATTTATGCACCGTAGTCGCGTAGGCCAAATCAAGATAGCTTAATTCGGTCAAATCCAGCTCGGCGGTGCGGCCATCACCGAAATCCACATAGACGGTGATACTGTCCTCGTGATGGTTGATGCCGGATATGTACCCGATATCCCCGTTGTTGATGTCGTCCCGGTTTTTAGTCCACATGACCTTATCCCCCTGACGGAACATCCTCCTGCCCAATGTTGCTTCAGGCTTTAGGGGCGAAGGCGGGTTCACCTTTTCTCGCAGACGCTCGTTCATCGCGTTGACGCCAGTGGCGGTTTTCTGCCGAAACGGCGTTAGCAATGCTACGTTGTCGATGCCCAACCGGGCGACCTCCTCAAGATAAAACCTTTCAAGGAGATCGGCGGAGTTATCCAGATTAGCGGATTCCGTTAAAACAAAATCCTCTCCGTACTCCAAGCCCACATTGTTGTGACGGATCAGCTTGGCATTGATGGCGATGCGGCTGCCCGCATCCTGCCGGTATACCCGATCCAGTTTCACCACCGGAATCATCCCGGAAGCAATCAGTTCACTGAGAACCGCGCCGGGCCCCACCGACGGGAGCTGGTCGGCATCGCCAATCAGCACAATCTGGCTGCCGCGTGTCACCGCGTTCATAAGGTGCCGGGCCAGATAGATATCCAGCATGGATATTTCGTCCACCAGCACCAGATCGGCCTCAAGAGGCTCGGGTTCGTTGTATGCGCCATCGTCTCCGGCCATCAGTCCCAACGCCTTATGGATCGTGGATGCGTGATACCCGGTTGTCTGCGCCATGCGCCGCGCCGCGCGCCCGGTTGGGGCGCAGCAAACGACTGTCGCGTCGGGGTACTGCTTTGCGTATATACCCAGCAGCGCCCGCTGTATCAGGGTTTTCCCTGTCCCGGGGCCTCCGGTGATGATGCTGATGTGTGATGAGAGGCATGTTTTTATTGCCTGCCGCTGCTCTGGCGCCAGCTTAACACGCATCTGCTTTTGCTCGGCGTTGATGTCCGCTTCAAGATTACCTTTATACGGCATACTGCTAAACGCCAGTTGCTCCCATACCCACATGGCGAGACGCTTTTCAGCGGACGCCGTTACGCTTCTGAACACCTGATCGCCGTAAAGCTCCAGTTTGTTTTCCAAAAGAAGCCTGTGAGCTTCTTTCGCAACCATGGCGCCGCTTATCTCAGGCGTGCTTAAAAGCTCCGCGCATCCTTGTATAAAACGGTGTTTTGGCAAGCATAGATGCCCGCCTTTGCTTTCCGCTTCCTGCAAGGTATATAGCAAGCCTGCGGCTATCCGCTCCGATGAGGTGGGGTTCAAGCCCATACTGGTAGCGATGTTGTCGGCGGTCAGAAACCCAATGCCAGTCATTTCACACAGCATATATGGATGCCGCCTTACGATATCAGTGGCTTCAGCACCGAAGTGCTTGTAAATGCTGACGGCCCGGTTTGGCGTGACGCCGAATGGGGTCAGCAGTGTAACAATGTCCCTTGCTCCGCGGGATTCGATATATGAATCGCAAATCCGCTTCAGCTTGGCTTTGCTGATGCCCTTGACCGTCAGCAGTTCCTCCGGGTTCTTGTCCAGTACGCGCAGCGTATCGGGGCCGAATGCGTCGTATATACGGGCAGCCGTTTTAGGGCCGATGCCCTTTACTAGCCCTAAAGATAGATACGCTTCGATACCCTGCCGGGTGGGCTTCACCACCTCTGTGTAGCCGCTCATGGCGAACTGGATGCCATGTTTGGCGTTCCTCTGCCACTCGCCTTGCATATCCACGCGGATATTCGGTACGACGGGCAGATAATACCCAACCACCTTGGCTTCATGTACCTGATTGTTCCGGGCGTCCAACACCTTTTCGTTCAGGTCATATACGGCAATTGTGAAATCGCCGGACTGAGCCGCCGTGATGGTTTTGGGATAGATCAGTTTCTTAAAGGTGCATAACAAAGTATGGCCTCCTCTCTCTTATTCGCCGGATACCATTACCCGGCGGCGTTTTTCTACCATGTAGGTTTCTTCCTCGATTGTGCAGTTATTGGCCATCCAAACCGCTTCCGCAACTATCAAATCCGCCAGCCGGTCAAAGTCCTGTATCAGCCGGACGCGGGCGCGGAGCCCGTCCAATGACCAATCCTCATAATCCTGATCCATATCAACGCCGCGCCCCGGATAGGTAACGACGCGCATATGGGTAGTGGGATAGTCCTTGCGCGCGGGCCGGCGGCAGACGCCGCAGAGGTTTCCGTTATCGGCTACAGGACGGTAGTTGCGCTGACCGCAGGCGGTGCAATATGATTTATATCCGCTGGGCTCCTGTGCGCCTTCATACAGAACCAGATAACCATTGCTGCGCCCGTTCATACCGGCCTGCCAACGGTGATTATGTTGTTCGGAAAACTCAAGCATATGGTCGCGCAGTCGCTCATGAAACTCATCCAGGTAGATCAAGTCAAATAGCTTCGTGACAATGTCCTAGTTCAACCCCAAATTATGAACCTTGAGGTTATGAGCATAGGATGTGGAGCGGTTCCAACTATTCATGGTGTGATAGCGGAAATGCCCCGACAGATATGATTCCATTGCCTCTCTGGAACGCAGGTCAATATGCTGATAAAACTTACGCATACTGCTGTACCTCCGCAGTGCTGAACAGGTCGTCGGCGCTAAGGGCAAGCATCGGATACTTTGATTCATAACTGACCAGGCATTTATCCGCGCCCCTGCGTGTGGCGATCTTGCGCACTTCGATGTACAGTTCGTGATCGAATACGGTTATGGGCATACCCAGTTTGGCAGCATGTTCGATTTCGCCGCGCATACCGCTGCTGATCCGGTTCCCGCAAACGTACAGGAAGTCATTGCTTTCCAGCATCTGCAGTCCAAGCTTCAGCACCAGCGAGCGTTCCGCATAGTCTTCATCGCTGAACAGTACGGGCAAATACGCGTGAGGCGCTCTGGCTGCCATGCACATTTCAGTCAGGATATGCCGCATATAGAACCGGGCGGCGCGCATGTTTTGATAGATAGCTTTCTTGGAACCGTCGCTACAAGGGGAGCAAACATACACGCATTTTGAAAAGGCGTCACGTTGTTTGAGCAGGAGCTTGTATTCCAGCTCGGCTTCCCAGTTCTCAGGCAGTTTTTCGATAATACTTTGCATAATCTGTCTCCTTTCAAAATTGAACGGAGAGGGGACTGCCCTCTCCGTTACTGTGATGCGGCATTGCCGCCTATATCGCTTGCACCGTCACCTTGACCTTGCGGCTGGGCGAAGCCTTCAGCACATCCTCGAATACTGTGGGGTACTGCGCCTTCAGTTTCTTACTGTCCGGCCTGCGGGTGTATTTGGTGATGTAGTCGATGAGGAGCTTATCGGCGGTTGTTTCCAATATGCCGCGCTCATGCTCCTTCATCATTTCAGCGATTCGCACGCTATGCGCGCTGACCTCCCTATCATTTTCGTTGATCTGGCGATTGAGTTCCGCGTTCTGCGCCTGCAGCTCCGCGATCCGCCGCAGGGGGCGTTCATATTTCTTCGAGAACTCGAAAGTAGGGAGCCCCGCCTTGCTCTGACCGTAAACCCGGGCCAATGCCGCAAGCGCAAGTTCCGGATTGGACACTTCCGACATATCCGGAGGTATATCCCGGTGAAGGCTTTCTATAAAGGCGTCAGCCCTCTCAAAGATCATCTCCTCCGTAACCTGATTACGCCGGATACGCGGCGAGACGAAGTCATTCTCTGGGTTATTACCCCAAAGCGCGGCGTAGTCGCAAAGCTCCACGTCCAGTACCGCCATGTACCATCTGCCCTGAAGCTCGTAGTACATAGGAATCGCTCCATCGGCCCAATCACCGGATTTACGGTAGGTGGTGCTTTTGCATTCCAGCACACCGCTATCCCCGGTATTCTCTTTAAAACGGTAATCAATATTGGCCAGCGCATATGAAATAGCTGGATGCTGATACAGTACGGTATCTTCAATGACCGTGTTGCCGGTCTTTTTTCCGTACCAATGAGCGCAGATAGGTTCCAGTAGATGGCCCATCTCCAACTGATCCGCGTTGTCCGGCTCGGATTGTTCCACTGATCCTTGCTTGATATGCCAAAGCTCCAGCGGCGTCATCCAAGGATTCAGTCCGAATATGGTGCTGATGTCGCTGCCGCCCAGCGTATACGGTATACTCCCGTCCGGGCCGTGCATACGGCATTCCAGCCATCGCTCACGATCCATACCCTTGGTATCACATAATACAATCGGCGCCGCCATTACCAACTCACCGCCTTTGCCAGATCATATTCGCTCCAGCGCAGAGTCAGCGCACGGGCCATATTCTCCGCCAGCAAAATGAGCTTGCCTTGGGGTGTGCCGTCTGTCTTTAGAATAAAGAGAATCTCCTGCATAGCCATGTACACGTCATGAGCCGTTGCCGGCGTGCCGCCCAACGCCATATCAAACATGGCGATTGCCTCAAGGGAGGCTTTTTTGGGCAGAGCGAGTTTCTTACATATCCGGGTCATGGTGTTGCCCGGATAGTCCAGATGTATCCGCGTTAGCTTTTCAAGGCGCGCGATGGAATCGCCGAACTGTGCGAATAGCTGCGCCAGTTCCTTCTCGAAATGGGCAACGGTTTTTTGGCGCCGGTGTTCTATCGCCAGTATTCCGCCGATATGTATGGGATGCTGGCCGCCCAGAAGCATGGCCGATACCTTTGCCGAGGCATGGCCGGTATCCGAGCTAGAGAATTGTATCCCCGGCGTCAGCTTGCTGACCAGCGAGCCCTTACCCTGCGCTTTTAGCGTCTTTTCATAGGTGTCGAGCAATTCATCACGTTTGCCGTTCAGCAGCCATGTTGCGTTTGTAAAGGCGTGATCGCTGTACCCGGCTTCAAAAACACTGCCGGGATACTCGCGGTCAAGATGGTCGGTTAAGGCCGACATGAGTTCGTCCATACTGAGAATGGAGTAGTCGTGCTCGTCGCCGGAATGGGCGGCAGAAATCTTCTCGTTGCGGATGAGCATTAGGGCCTGGGCGTTGGGATAGAGCCGCAGACAGGAATTGATCATCCCGGCGAGTTCTTTGCGCTTCAGCTTGGGCAGCGAGGTGCCGCCGAGCTTTGCGCGGTCCAGCAGCCCTTTATATGCCGTGTTGCGCACTGGGTAGTATTTTCCGTCCAGCTTGAGGGCAAGGCCCAGATTGCTGGCGGTGTCTTTGATAGCGTCGCCGCTGACACAATCCGCGAAGGCGGACGTATCGCTGAACAGTGGCGAGCTTTGGTCTAATGGGGCGACTTGAAGCCGATTGACCTCAATGCGCTCCCAGTTGCTGTTCTTCACCTGCTCCTCATGATATTTCATCATGGCGGTAAGAGATGAGAAGGTGGTTGAGAAATTGTCCTGACAAGGCTGTGACATTGTGATTCTCCTTTCGCTTTGTGACGGATATACCGCCGTAATATGAAAAACAGCGCTCAAAAAAGAACGCTGTTTTTGCCTGAATAAAAGGCCGGAAACAAAAAAAGTGCCATCTACCCGCAAGGGCAAATGGCACTGTGTAAACTATGATAAACTGTGCTCGCAAGTTTGTTGGCGGCTCTGATACTGTATAAATGAATTATATCATCGCCGTCTGTTTCCGTCAATTAATATGGCTAAAGCGAAAGCAGAAATGCGAAGGCAAAAAATATTTGCAGCTCAGGAACTATATCATCTATGGCTTTTTCGGACTCATTCGCTGCTACTTTCGTGTGTTTCCTCAAACTCTGCTGGATTTGATTAAATTATCCCCAACAGAATTTAACAGACAGTGTCTGCTGTTTTTGTCCGCTCACATCAGAAAGAATAGGCTTTCATAATTTACTCACCTGTCATATTAAACATCCAAGTATTCCCTCGTTCCGTCAGGTAGCTCCATATATGCCCGGTTGCTCATAATATCATACCGTGCTATAGGATCGCCCTGCTTCTGATGCTTACAGATTTCTTCCAGCACAGCGGACTCAAATGCCTCTGTGATTTCGGTGGGGGTATACTCTTTTCCAAAAACGGCATGTTTTTTTGTTTGCATTTCCATCGTCTCCTTGTATTTACTATACCACATTGACCAATCAAAATCGAAGTTCCGTTCATAAAAAGTCCCGGGATGAAGATCACCCCGGGGCTTCGGTCTACTTAATAAGCGGTTCTTACTTTCAGTCTTTGTGCGGGATATGCGCTGCTGTCAGCTCCGGCGGTGACTTGGCCCGCTTAATCTCATCAGCGTTTTCCTTCTGGGCCTGCCTGCACGAATCACAGAAGCTAAATCGTACGCTTGTGCATGGGTTGCCGTCGATGTAGCAATGCTCATGGTATCGGTATTCATTATCCATCCGCGTATCCTCCTCACTAAACCCGTATATGCCGCTTCACCACGTCAGTGAGCGCAACGGGCAGCTTGTTCAGATCGGTGATATCCAAAAACGAATCCCCATATATCCGCTGGATGTTGGCTTTATCGTCGCCAATGGCGGCTGCTACGAATAACAATCCTTTACGCTGATACTCTTGGCGTATGCCGCGCAGATCTGCCTCTGCTTCCGAGCCACCATACCCGCTGTCGGCGGGGACCGTCTGAAACCAGTATGAGAATGCGTTCATCCTCACGGCGCTTTACTAGCTGCTCCGCCATAAAACGCAGCGCGGCCCCGTCCCGATTACTGCAGCGGGCGGATATATCCATCATGCGGTAGCGGTCGTCCTTATCTATAGCGTCGAACTCAGCGTATGAGAACAGCTCGACCGTGCCGTAACCCGTGGTATGCCCGTAAACCAAAACAGGAATGTTCAGCGCCTGGCAGAAATCATATAGTATGATTGCCGTCGCACGGGCGGATGTAGCGCGGTCATTGCCGCCCATGCTGCCGGACTCGTCCAACAGCAGAGCAACCGCCAGCTCCGGCGTCTCGCTGGGCAGCGCGGTTTTATAAAACACGCGCCCATCATTTCTGGGCAGGGCATGGGTGTCCAAACGCCTGCCCATGTACAGCCCGGTCTGCTTCCCGCCGCGCCGCTTATCCTTGATCTGCTGGGTGACAGACCTCTGCAACTGTTTGGATATGTGCAGCAGCTCCGGCGCCGCCTCATGGAACTGTTCCTTCATCTCGTCGGACACTTCAGCAATGCGGTGTACCTTCATGTTTACGCCGCTGTGGATATCGCCGTAGGATATTTCGTTTGCAAGCGCGTTAAGATCTGTTGTACGCTTGTTTTCCAGATCCTTATGAACAGCCTTTTCCGCCATCTGATCCAGCAGCCGCTCTATGTCCGACGCCGCTCCGGTATACCCGGTTCCCGCGTATTCATCATCATATTCAACGCTGCCGCCTGTGGGGGCGGAAACGGAACCCGTCTGATGAGCCGGGATGCGGTCGGTTTCTTCCGCCTTGACATCCTGTGCCTCGGTTGGGCTGCCCATAGCGCCGCCGTCAAAGCCTTCCGGCATATCATCCACGGTATTGTTCGCTTCAGCAGCTTCCTCTTTCTCCGGTTCGGATTCCTCCTCATCCGGCTTCTCCTCTTCTTCAGGCTGCGGGTTAGCGGATGCCGCCTGCTTGGCGGTTTCCTCCCGCTTCCCGCCTGATGAAGGCGGCGTAGATTTGCCTGAAGGTTCAGGCACCGGCGTAGTGTCGCCGCTCGCTTCGGAGCTTGAACCCTTCAGCGCCGCGACCAGCGCGGTTACTATCTCCGACGCGGAACCACTGCCAGCAGCTTCCGCTTCCTCGCCCAGTTCCTCGCAAAGCTCCAAAAACTCCTTGATATAGGGCCAGCAACGGATAATAACGGCGTTCGCGGCATTGAACCTTTCCTTGGCGGAACCGTTCGTGATACCTTTGTCCAACTCGTTCAACAGCGAAAATACTACCTGAACGCGCTCGTCGGATAAGGGCTCGGAGCCGTATTTCATCTCGCCCCACAGCGCGTATGAGAGCATGAGCTGTGTGATGGACAGCCAGATATGACCGCCATGCTCCGCTTCCTTTTCGATTACCTGTGTAAGCGTCTCCAGTTCCGCAAACTGGGCGTCACGCAGCAGCGAAAGGCTGTAACCCAGAATACCGGGGTACTGGTTCAGCATTTTGCTTTCCACATACCCGTCCTCCATGATGTTGTTGACAGACGCGGCGATCTTTTGGAACAGCAGCATGTGTTTGGGATCGCTTTTAACATAATCCCAAATATCCGCTTCATGGCGTTTATCGTCTGACGTAAGGAGCAGCGGCTTCTCGGGATACCATTTCCCGGCCTCAAACATATTGAGCCAGGTTTGCCGCGCAAGGAAATCGGTATACAGCACATGCCCAAGCTCATGTGTAAAAAGCCCGCATATGATGTTGTACCGCTCCTCCCGCGTTCTGTGCTTCGTGATTGCACGATGCCCGGAATTGATCCAGATAACACCATTGTCGGTCGCGGCAATCTCCTGTTTCTTGGGTTTCCACACCAGACTGACCCTGATGCGCCGGTGATGCTTGTAACGCCGCGTCTGCGCGGCCGCTATGTCCGCGAAGTGACCGGCCAGGAGCCGGGAAGAAAAGAATTCCCGGTCCCTGATGGTCTTAACCTTCTGGGCGATTAACTGCTTGACTTGCTTATGATTCACTCGTGCCACGAGTTTTGCACCTCCTCTTTATTTTATACGGCCCGTTTCCGCCTGGGCGGGAAATGGGGCTCAAGAATATTGGTTATGAGTGCCTGCCGGTCGTCCTCGTCGGAGGATGCCTTGGATATGAGCGTGTACAGCGCGGATGTGTATGGATCGCCGGTGATTTCGGCGCTGATGATCCAGTCTATAAGCCCGCGCATTCCGGTGGAGCCGTCCTGTATGCCGTTTTTACGGCAATAATCAGACATATCGCAGACCACCTGCACCATCTTGGATACCATATACTCATCGTCGCAGCCGGTGACGCTCATGGCGCGCTGCGCCATAACCTCAGCGGTTGGCAGCTCGATATCCTGTATCAGGTTCATACGGTCCAGCACGCTCTGATTGATGCCCCGGCACCCTTCATAACTGATATTGGTGGTGACGATGACCACAGCGTCGGGATGGCGGCGGATGACTTCGCCGGTGGGCAGCGTGATGGAACCGCCTTGCTCCAGAAGCGAGTTGAGTCCAACCAGCACGCCCGGCTGCATAATGGTCGCGGGCTCCTGTATCTCCACACAGTACCCGTACCGCAGCGCGCGTATGAAATCCGTCTCCACGTAGCTGTAGGTTTGGCCGGAGCTTTGGCCGTCCTTTTGCACACGGCTCAATTGCTGCACCTTGCCCATGACCTTCTCCAGCACAGCCCGCATACAATCCTGGCTGGTGGCGTCAGTCTTCTCAATGCCGGTCAGCGCCAGATACGTGCCTTCAGCGTCGTAGTCAATGTCGTCCAGACCGGGCAGGTTCATGAGCTTGGCTACATTATCGTAGGTGACGCCGCCCATGGTTTTGAGCATATCGCGCTCCTGATCTAGCATGGCGTCGCCGGTGGATGCCGTCTCGGTATCGGGAAACACCATACCCACCAGATCGAATATCTCGGTATTGGCGGAGCATGTGTACTTGAGATAGGGCAGCCCCACACCGGCTGCAATGGCCTTGGCGCCTTCCGTTTTGCCCGTGCCCGCGGGCCCGCGCAGCAGGAAGTTGCGCATAGGCGATTGTTTTTTGCTGGAATCCATGGCGTGCCGGCAGACGCTTACCACCTGCTCGGGCAGGATATACCATTCGGGTAGCTTGGGTATCATGCTCTGCTCCTGTACGTTCAATGCACGTCCCGAAGACAGCGGATACTTTCCGATAAACACGCTATGGTCTATTACAGAAGACGGGGTATATACAGGCGCGGGGCCGGTTTGGGCAAACACTAAAAACTCGCCCGCGATTACCGCGCTGGGTACGAACGACCCTGCTTCAATCTGTGCCATGGACACACGCATGATATTGCCTGATGAATCCAGCACAACCTTTACATGCGCCGCGCAAGCCTCGTCGCCCATGCGGCGGTACGCGTTGTCGCACAGTATTGCCATATGCTCTGTGGCTTTTGTGAGGTCGGGCCAGCCGGTGCAATGGCAATCAAAGTACGCGTCCATGTGCTCCGCAAACTCATCGTCCTTCATAAGCTCGGGTATCATGGCCAGAAGTACGGCGGCGCCGTCGCGGGCGCTTTTGTGTACGGTGTATTGGGAGATGTTCTCCGTATCGGTTTCATAACTGCTTGCCAGAATGTTCCCCGAGCTGGGATCGTACACGACCAAATGATAGATATGCGCGCCCATAGCCGACTTGTATTCAGCCACACTGCGGTGATCTATCCTGCCGACCGCGCCCTTCCCGGATCCGTTCTTGCAGTTGCAATATGCCTGCACGGCTTTTATCATGGAGGAGGACAGCGTCGCTTTTGTACCGTCCCCGTACTGGGATGTCACCTTGGTGGTCTTGCCCGGCAGCTTGTCAAACGGCTCGGGAAGATCACGGTCAAAGGTGAACAGTTTTTTTGATGAAGTGCTCATAATACTCAAATCCTTTCCGCAGTTTTACTGCTGTAGACTTATTAAGATTCCATCCGCGTGTGGCACAGCGTCTGCGAAATCGCTGGCGATGAGCTGCTTGCAGATATCTTGCCAGCCGTCTTGATGCGGCAGCTCCGTCTCCGGAATCAACAATGTTTTTTGTCCCCGGCCGATGGCTTCGTTGGCGCGTTCGTTCAGATCCAGCAGCTTCGCGTCCACCCATTCAAAGGCCAAATACGCGTAATTGACTGATTCCTCCTGATCGTCAGTCTCGATGTCCTCGGTATCCTCGGAGTCGTCGGGTTCTTCCGGCAGAATCTCTGTTATCGGCGTCATACCGCCGGTCGGAAGGGCGAGCTGTACGCTTGCATCCTGTGCCGTTTCAAAGAGCAATCCCTTATATGCGAGGTTATGAATGCGGACAATTGCACGATGATATCCGCCTGCGCCGCTCAATATGACAGCGACAGGTTCATCCCTTTCGATACGGCCAATCGCACCCGGCGTGTACCATTGCCAGCGCGCGGTCGGGTGCAGGGATTCCACATCCTCGGTGATACGCCGCTGGATAACGCCAAACGCCCGGCGCAGGATATCTTTTTCGGTTTCCGGCTTAGGCTCCGCATATACGATGAGGGCAGCACTTGCTTCGACTTTTTCAGATCGCTTGAACAGCAGCCGCAAAGCCGCGATGAGTATCCCCAGTATGACCAGAAGCAGAAGCGCCCAGATTCTTGTGATGAACAGCAGCAGCGCCATAAGCCCCAGAAAGATCAGGACTTCATAGGCGAGCCTGTATTTGAACTCCTTGTTAATCATGATGGTTCTCCTTCAGGGCGCAAAAAAAGCGCACATGACATCCCTCCGAATCATCATGTGCGCTTACGCGCCTGTATTCATTTGTTCGCTGCTCCTTCCGCCTGTGCTAGTTTTGCCCTTGAGGAAAGAACGGGTTCGCTCCGCCGTAGTTGCTAAACCCGGAGAAGCTGTCCGGCATCTCAGTCTGCGCGCCGTTTTGCTGGGGTGGCGCTTGCGGCGGAGCCGGATCCGCTGACGGAGGATTGCCGGCGCCGGCGTTTTTACCGTTGCCGTTTTGCTTGCCCCCATTGCCGTTGCCGTTGCCGCTGTAAGCATACTCAATACCATCCACGATGATTACGGGAACGCTGTGCTTCCCGTTCTCATCTTCCCAGGCATCCTCATCATAGCGCCCGTCGATATGGACGTATGAACCGGCGTCCAGCTTCATCTTTTGGATGCGCGAGCATAAATCGCCGAACGCTTTGACATTGATGTTAACCCAGCGCCGGTCGTTCTCCGCCCGTTTGTCGTAGACGCTCTTGCCAATTCGGAACCTCACGGAGGAACCGTCCTCGGAAAAACTGAGGGCGGGCTTGTCATTATACCCTTTGGATATAACGACGTCGGTTGCGATAATTTTGAACATAATCGTTCTCCTTTCTTTGCAGGGGCTGCCTGCTATGCTTGATTTATTCCAACCCCGATTGGGGGAGAAAACAAAAAAAGTGCCAACCGGCGCGTTAGCGCGATTGACACTGTGGTATACTCGGAAACTGTTTTTTCCCTTGGGAAAACGCTGAAACTTACTAAAATCAGTATACCATAGCAGGCAATGCCCGTCAATTATGAGTTGGCCTGTTCGCCGGGCTCGGGAACAAAGCTTATAGCCGTTTTCAGCATAATATATACCTTCTCCGCGTCGAAGCTGCAGTTATCGTCCGAGTCCGCGTTGCTTCGGATACGCTCCTCAAGTATTTTCAGTTCCTGGTACAGATCGTTTGCTTTTAGCATTTTGTTCTCCTCCCGTAACATTGATTGCTATATAGTTTTGGAGCAGCTTTGCTCCATCCTTATCATATACCTGCGTATTGTCCGCCACGTATATCTCCATCTCCGTGCCCACACGGATTCGCCTGAGCCGCTGGCGAAGGCTCACCCGCACCATATGCTCCTCGGTTTCAATAAGGATGGCCTTGGTTCGCTTGCGGATCAGCGTGTCTACGGCCTCTGTGCAGCGACCGTGTATTATCACATACTTGCCCTCCACGCCGCGCCTGAACAACATGAACGCGCTGATTATACTATATATCGTCATACCGATAAACGGAACGATGGCCAGTATATCAGCCGTCAGATTCAAAACCAGTATAAAGAACAGCAGTGCCGGCAGAGCGAGGCCGAACCGGACAAACACCTGCTTTTGCAGAGGTTCCGGCAACTGCTTAAACTGCTCCCTATACTTTGAAATATCCATTTTCATTGTCATTATACCTCAAATCAGAATAAGTCGTTTCTTCCTTAACAGACCCAAAACGGCATCCGTTACGATTTCGCGCTTGGGCGATGCCTCCATTTGTATATCCGGCGTCGTGTCAAAGGTCAGATCACCCGCGTAGATTTGCAGGGTCAGATCCTGAGCGTTATCCTTGCCCAACAGCGCGGGGGACGGGAGAACGCCGTCGGCAACCAATTTCGTAAGCTCGCCAATGGTGAGCCGAAGCCCCGCCTTACTGATCCACTGCCACAGCCGGTTCTCCATGGGAGAAAGCGGACTGTGGACGGGCTTAGGCTGCGCCGGGCAGATGACGCAGCGTGTGAGCAGGCGGTACACCGCCAAAGGCCCGGCTTCCTCGCTTATCTCTACCAAGCCCAGCTTTTGCAGCTCGTTCAAATGCCTGATTTCACGCTCGTCACCCGTTTCACCAGTGCCGTACCGGCCATCCAGCCACAGCCGCGCGCCAATTCCCGTGAGCATATACTTCACGCCGCAATGGGAGACACCCAGTAGTTGCTTTTCGGAGCCTTCAGCCACCATGCCTTTCGATATATACAGCATAATATTACCTCAATCTTTGTCCTCTACTGATATTACACCGCCGGCCATGCCATTTTGCAACACCATCAAAGCAATAGCATCATCACAATGGCCAATCCAATAATCAGTACGGCGCCGCCGCCCACCAAGGCAATCCGTTTGATGAGCTCCGGATCCATTCGCTCCCGTTCATGACCGTTATCCACGGGCCGGACATCGTTATAGTACCCGTCGTAACCCTCATCCTGCGGATCGGGCTCAGTTTCAGCGACCGGCGGACGTTCTTTTCGCCGTTTTTCCTTTTTGGACGAGCGTTCCTTGCGCGGCTGCTTCTTCGGTTTCGCCTTTACCGGCGCTTTGGCAGCCTGCGTCTGTGACTCCGGTGAATCTTGCTTTGGAATCGCAGCTTCCTCCAAACTCTGCTCAACCGGCTGAGCCTGGGATACGCCGGGGATAGGTTTTCCGCATTCCGCGCAGAAGGAAACGGCGCCGCCCAAAAGGGTAGCGCCGCAATAGGGGCAATACTTCATTGTTCATACACTCCTTTGTTTGATATTCTCCCGGTATAAATACCGTTCAAATCATCAAGCGCAAGTGTCGATACTAGGAGTATATCACTAGAACATTTGCGTGTCATCGGCATAATCCTTGCCATTTTCTATTCCATTTTCCTTGCCATGCACCTTGCCATTCTCTTTACCAAACGCGCGAGCCGGCGTTTTATAGCTCTTTGTGTACCAGACCGCGAGCCATGCCCTGTAGTGTTCTGAGGTCATAAGCATAAGCTCGTTCAGATGCGCAATGCTTATGCTGACCGACACTCTTTGCTCGGGCTTGCCGCCATACCGGGGCACAATCAGCCCCTTGTCGTCGGTTTCGCCCGCGCCGCTCTCGGCGCACATCAGATAATCCGCCTTCTTTCCCGCGAACAATTTGAAACAGCGGGACTGGCTCATGCCATCCTTGCGCGGCCTGCCATACTCAGCCAGGCGCGCCGCCGATGTGCCGCCCAGGCTCTGGTACAGCGGCATGTTGAACGATTTCTCATCACCGGCTTTTTTGATGGCGGCCATTCTATGATGGCAGCCGCCGTTAAGGATGAAATGCGCCAAATGCAGGAACTCCGCAGCGTCGATATATATATGCACATGATTGGTGAACCGCTGCCCGACAGGCTTGTTCACATCATACGCGGCGAACTCCATATGCGTTTTCCCTATAGGGAAACTGTCGCTCTTGGTTTCCACAAAGCACCCGCGGGCATCCTTGCGGATGATCTGATACTGGTTACGCTCATCAGCCGCCATGGTTTTCACCTCCAGACGGGACTTTAAGAGCATCCAGCCGCCCTTTCTTCTCCTGAATATCAAGCAATAGCTGTTTCAGCTTCTCGGCGTTTTTACGAAACTGCGGTATCAGCTCCACCCCGGTATCATAGGCCGCGTATAATGCGCCGAACGCGATGGTCCATAGGGTATCCAACACCTTTTCATTCGTGTTGTCTTCTATACCGCGAAAGTATTCCGCCAGAAACATGACTGTTTCGCTCCAAAGCAGGTAAAACTCGTCCTCAAGCGGAATAGCGAACTTGGCAAGCCAGCTCCTGACCGTGTTATTACGGTTCAACGATCCGCATTCCACAGGCTGCATGAAGTATACCGCTTGGGCGTCGCCGAAGATCTCCGCCGCTTCCTCCTTACCGGAAGAAAACGCCCTGCCCAGTGGGTACAGCGCGCACACCGTTGGCTTGGCGTCATGCACCAGGCATCGCTTTCCGTTCAGGAGTGGACAACTGTTGTTGATACCGCCGGGCTTCAGCCGTACTATCGGGATGCGGGACGTACTGCCTATATACGATTCGCAGTATTTGTCTATGACCGCTTCGATGGTCATACCCAGCTTCTTTGCGATATTGTAAAGATCACTGGTCGTGAGTATGATATCCTCCCGGTTTTTGCAACATTTGCCGCAGCCCCGGCACTTGAAACGAAACGTATCATCCGATCCGAGCCTATACTGCTCCAGATTATCCATGATGCGTTGTTGCCGTTGGCCCATATTCTAACCTCCAAATTGACGCGCAGCGACCAGATGGCTCTGATCGCTGCGCTTTGTTGTTGGCGTCACCGCCTTGGCACTGTTCAAACCGCGCATACCGCCTGTGCGGATAATTGCGCTTCTGTAAACAATGATTCAATATGCCTGAGCGGGCGTTCCCACAGGGAAGCGATGTCCCGCAGAGAGTATCCGTCCGCCGCCAGTTGCAGAACTTCCGCCTGCTCTTGCGGCAACGCGATGGACAACTGCTCCCGCAGCATGGACAAATCCATAGCTTCGATAATGTAATCTTCGACCATGAATACATCCGCCAGAACGGGATGATCATCATATATATCGTCAAGGCTGACAGTAACCGCGTTGCGGTTCAGTCTGCGCTGTTTTCTGAACTGATTGAATACATCAGACCACATACAGTGCCACGCAATCGTCGAAAACGCGTACTCTCTGAGCTCCGAGCGGTTGAAGTAGTTGCTGACAGCACGCAAATATCCGAAGATCGCTACATCGTAATAATCATCCTCGGGCAGGCGGTGCTCATTCAGAAACGTGTATACCAGGTTGTGATGGTCGGCGGCAAAAGCCTGCTGTTCCTGCGTCAATATGTTATTCGTTTTCATTTTGATCCCTCCAAAAGAATAAAAAATAGAAGCACTTCTGCTTCTTTGCGTTGTGGCTCATAAAGCCCGGTGATTGAGTCGCAGGATTCTTGGGCTACGCGCTCTGCAGCGCCTGCCTTATATCCGTCATGGCCTGCAGCAGGTCGTGAGAAAACAGGTTCCAGTCCGTGATGAAATACTCCAGCGCTTCATCATCGAACATGGATACGTCCTCCAGTTCCAGCATCTCATAGTCCTCTTTGTCGATAACGTCATAGGGAATGCTGATGAAGCCTTCCTGAACCGCCACGATAAAGGTTCCCATGTGCATGCCGTCGGATATGGGGTATCGCCAAATCAGTTCATTGCCGCATAGCTCCTGATTGCGTTCCCGTATATGCGCCAGGGCGCGGTCGCTTTCACCGTTCTCATACAGAAACGCTATGAGTTTATCTTGAGACATGAGCTGTTTAGGGTCGAACTCGGCTCCGCATATCTTCATGACGCTTCACCGGCTTTCTGCAGCATGTCCTCAAACTCGTCTTCGGTGAGCGTCTTAATACCCAGGTTCTGTGCCTTATCCAGCTTGCTGCCGGCGTTCTCTCCCACAATAAGATAATCCGTCTTCTTACTGACAGAGCTGGCGGGCTTTGCGCCCAGCGATAGCAGCTTATATTGTATGCCGTCGCGGGTGTAGTTCATCAGCTTGCCGGTAGCTACAACAGTCTTGCCGTTGAAGGGGTTATTGGTATTCATGTTCTCATTCTCCTTTTCCTTAATAAAAGTGATGTGGCTAAGCAGCGGACGCCAGAGTTTTTCTTCCTCTTTGTCCGCGTACCAAGCGTAGATGTTGTCGTGCATGATCTGCCCGAAGTCCTGTAATTGGGTGAAATCGAAGCCATTGATGATGGCCTGCTCGAACGCGTTCCAGTCGCCCTTAAAGTATGTGTTCAGGGTTCTTCCTGCGCTGCGCCCGACCGTATGGATGCCAAGCCCGGCGATGAATTGATTCAGCATACACTCGCGGCGCTTGCCGATCAGCCCGGTAAGACGGTCAAACAGCTTCTCTCCAAACCCGGGTGTTGCGATAAACGCTTCACGATGACGATCCAATTCATACAGGTCGCCGAAGTTCTTCACCCAGCCGTTGCTGATGAATACCTCCAGCCGCTTCTCGGAAAGCTCCGGGATATCCATCCGGGTGGAGCAGAAATGCACGAATTTGCGCACCAGCTTGGCGGGACAGGATGGGTTCTCGCAATACAGAAACCGTGTGCCGTTTGCGGATTCCCTTATAACCAGCCCGGAGCCGCAGCATGGGCATTCGGTTGGGTACGCCAGCGTCCCACTCTTGGACAGATTATCAGCGAGCTGGGGGATGATCATATTTGCTTTGTATATTTTCACCCTGTCGCCGACTCCCAGACTGAATCTGTCCAGAATATCCAGATTGTGCAGGTACGCACGATTGACCGTGGTGCCGTCGATGACCACATCCTCGAACATGCCCGTCAAGCTGACCATACCCGTGCGGGTCGTGGCAGTCTCCAGGCCGAGGAAGGTCGTCTCAAACAGCTCGTCCTCCCACTTCATAGCGATAAGCCGGTTCTCATGGTGGCCGGTAGCGCCCAAAGACCTGCCATAGGTCACGTCGTCGTATTCGATGATAAGACCGTCCACAGGGTACGGGAACGTCTTAGGGTTCAACGCATTCAGTGAAGATTTTACCAGCTCCGCGTCGACGGCCAACCCGATATGGGTATACGGCACCACCGAGAAGCCGTTATCTTCAAGCATCTCCAACTGCCTGATTTTGCTGGCATAGCGGTCATCGTCGCTTACAAGGTCGAACGCGAAGAACTCCAGATATTGCTCCCGGGTCTTGGCTGCGTCCAACCTGCGCACGCTGCCTGCTGCCAGATTGCGGGGATGGGTATAGGGACTCTCGCCTTCATCCAGCCGTTTGTTGATCTGCTCGAAGTTCGCCCAGCTTATTACCCCTTCGCCGCGCACCTCGAAAGGCTCGGTATGGGGGATGGTCAGCGGGACGTTCATCATAACCTTGGCGGTATGGGTCACGTCCTCGCCGGTCATGCCGCCGTCGCCGCCGCGGGTGAGTGCCTGCACGAGTTTTCCGTTCTCATATCGGAGAACGAGTGTAAGCCCATCAAGTTTCCACGAAACAATTGCGGGCTTGCCGCCGATGAAGCGTATGACCTCATCCATTGACTTGGTCTTCTGGGCAGAAAGCATCGGTTTGGTATGGCGTACCTGCGTAAGGCTCTCCAGCACCTCACCGGGTACCTTCTGTGTGGGTGATCCGGACAGTATAATCCCGGTCCGGCGCTCCAGCTCCAGAAGCTCATCATAGAGAGCGTCGTATTCCCGGTCAGTCATTACGGGATCATCGTATTTGTAATATGCGATATCCGCCACCCGGAGCTGTTCGACCAGTTCAAACATGGTTTTGGTATTATGATTCATAATCGTCCTCCTCAATAGATTTGTCGCTGCCCGGATTGCACGCTGGAAAGATGTTGTTCCAATTTCGCGCGTCCATCATCAGGGCGATATCCGTTATCGTCGAAGTCCAGAATATCCACCTCCATATCGGTTTCCGATGTGGTGTAAACGTTCTGAACCATGCCGCCCGAAACCACTATACTGATTCGGGTTTTGTCATTGTTGGGCATATTGCATTTCTCCTCTCTTGTTCTGAGTTGAATATGTGAACGGGCCAGCGGCCCGGAACATTGGTTGGGCCTCTGAAGCAGAGGATTTATATGAAAAGCGCAGCGGAGCCTAAGCTTCCGGCGCTAAAACAATGGAAGTCGAGAGGATTATTCCTTCGCTCTCTCGGATTATGGGTTCTATATAAAGAAGCCTCAGAAATGAAAAAAGCGCCCAAAGGCGTGATGCCTCTGGACGCTGTGTGTACTCGGAAAACTTTGTTTTAGCAAAACACTGAAACTGATTAACCAAAGTATATCACGCGGTAATCTGAAAAACAACCCATTTAATCTGCGGAATGTCTTTATTTATATGGAGAAGCGTAGTGTAGCTGTATTGGGCAAAATAAAAATGGTATAAGGAGTGCGAACGAAAAAGTCCAGCAGTACCAATACCAGAGATAGTCAAGAGCGATCACCAGTAGAGATATTACCAAAGCAGTATGCTCAAGCACTGTACGTTTCATGCCCTTACTATGCGCCAAGTGCTGTATTTTTCGTGCCCATTCGCGGCATATACAGATACCCATTTGCAGCACATACCCTGCGTCTCACAAAATCGATTTCTGATCAGGCATGGAGACTGCGTGTTGTGAGGCAGATTCATACGTTACTCGCGTTGTCATAATTCCATGTCCGCAAGGTCTCCCATGTCGGAAATTTGTATGTGTGAGGCATCTATCCACGTGCTTGTATCAAGTTGCTGCCCCTTGATGGTCGAAGGAATGGTTCCGTTTAGCTGTCCGCGGACGCTCTTTGCCCGCAGCAGGCAAAACGTTTCAAATGTATCAATCGCCAACAAAAAATCCTCATAGCCGCAAAACTTAGTTGGATCCCGCTGCACGTAAGGGGCGATAAGGGCTGCCGTTTCCGCTGTCTTTTCTTCAAAATAGCCGTTCTCAAAATAATCCTGAATAAAATCGTCAAAATAGCTGCGGTATTGCTGAAAATATTCCTGGTTCAGCATCAGGTTGTGAAACATCGGCCTGCGCAGCATCACATCGCCCGAATAGGGTGTGTCGATGGGATAGTTGACAAACATGGTAGTGTTATCGACCGGTTCGGGCATCCCCAACGCATAGGTGGCATAGGCCAGATTGTAATCCCATGGTAGCATAGACAGTACGCCATCCTCCTCATACAGGAAGTAATTGTGTCCGGTGGGGCCAAGGTAGCTGTCCAGGTTGACCACAAAGGCCTGCACCGCAAAATAACGCAGCGCCTCGTCTACATCCACCGCCCGCTCCAGGTTTTCCCCGGTGGAAAGGATGCGCAACGCTTCGATCAGCCTGCGTTTATCGACCCTGCTGGCTTGTGCTTTTGCGTTGCGGAAAATATTGTCGTAATTTTCAAATTCTTCGCCGGTATAAAGAAGGGCCACATCGTTATTTTCATCTTCCCGCCGCTTGTAATCCGGCTTGTAAAGCCTGCCATGGTTTGCGCCATAATTGCGGCGAAGAAAAGCGTCTTCTATTTCTTCCACCGCCGTAAACAGGCCCCAATCCCTGCCGTTTACCGTCACCCAGACATAACTGCAAAGCGGCGACGGCACGCCCGTTTTGCGCATCATATCGTAAGCCATGTACTCTTTCAGAAAGGTATTGTCTTGAAAAGAAGCGTTGAGGGAGAGCTTGTCGAGGCCATAGTAGGAAAACCCGTCTATATAGTGGTCAAATTCTATTTTCAAACTGTAGCGCTCGGACCCGTAGCGGTGGATCAGGTTTTTGGAATTGTTGCCTTTGGGCCGGATCCCCACGTTTTCAAAGGTCTCCCCATCCACAGAAACAGCACAGGCCGCATATTCTTCCGCGCGGGCATTTTCCAGCATTTGCGCCCAAACATCCGGCGCTATCCTGATATCGACCGTGTGCACCACGCTATCATCAAAAATCCGCGCCGCGTAAGGAGGATTGGCAATGGCATTGACCAGCCCCAGCGACTCGCCATTCATAAACAACAGTGTGGCAAGGATCATCACAATGGTGACGACAACACATACGCGATCGATTTTCCGGTGTCTTATCATCGCATTATCCCGTATAATCGCCGTTATAGCTAACCAGCACGGCATTGGACACACCTTCCGTATCGGACAGCAGGTTGATAAAGGTCGTGTCGTCGTCGTTCAGGCGGATTTCAAAATGGAGTTCAATATTGCCTTTGCTTACGCTTTTACTTTTGACCACCATCTTTTCCACACTGGCCGCCAGCATCTCTCTTATTTTATGTTCAACCTCCTGGTTGTCACAAACCACCAACAAAATATATGGGTTGCCGCGCGATTTACGGTTTGCAAAAACCAACAGGATCACACCGATCAACACGCTGCCAAGCACTGCCAGCGGCAACAGCCCGGCCGCAAGGACAATGCCCGCGGCAATACTCCAAAAGAGAAAGACGATATCCATCGGGTCCTTGATCGCGGCGCGGAAACGGACAATGGACAGCGCGCCCACCATACCCAGTGAAAGTACGATATTGCTGGTTACCGCCAGAATGACCAGCGTGGTGATCATGGTCATGGCAATGAGCGATATCCCAAAGCTGCCCGAATACATGACGCCGCTATAGGTGCGTTTATAAATCCAGAATATGAACAGCCCTACGCAAAAGGCCAGTAAAATGGCCAGCACCATATCAAATAATGGGATAGCCGACACATTGTCTAAAAAGCTGGATTTGAAAATGTCTTGAAATGTCATAGGTCTTTCTCCTCAGTCGTATTTGCGGCAGATTGCGTATTTAGAAAAGGCCGCCTGCCTCCGGCCCGAAAGCTGAACCGCCCATGCCGCCACGTCGGGAATAAAGCGGTCGTATTTGATTTCCAAAACCGCATAGGCCTCAAACGTATCCATAAGCGGCAGCTCTGGATTCAGAAAGCCTGTGTTCATCAGGCCGGACCGGATGTCGCGATCCAGGGTAATGCGCACATTCCCGGCAGGGTATAGAAACGGTTCCCGCACATACTCCACCACTGTCTTCGGGCGCAGCTGCCGTCCCTGCATTTTGCTGTAAAGCTCAATCAATAGCGGCTCGCCGCTGTCAAAAAGCCACGCTATGTCCCCGGCTAGCAGGCGTTGCACCTGTTCTTCTGAGAGCATGGCGCTCGCTTTGGCACACATCCCGTTTTGCTTGATTTTCTTTTCCAGCCGTATGTAAGAGGTATTGCCGTTATACAGGCGCAGGCGGAACTTTTCGCGCCTGGCTACCCCGCTTATTTTATCCCTCAGGGCATGGTCGCCGGGCGTGTCGAAATAAAGGCTGCGCACACGGTACTCGCCGTGTGCGCCCGTATGCAGGTCACGCTGGAATAGTTTGGAAAGCCGGCCTTTTAGCAGCAGATAATCCGCGCGATTGATGATATGTTTTAATTCATGCCGCATCTTCACTGGCTTCCCTCCCTGGTAATGTTATACTGCCCGCCTTACGAATCAATCGTCATAGCCCGAATCGTAACCCGAACTACCCGGGCTGGGATCACCGTAATCGGTATTGCTATAGTCGGTCACGCCATCGCTGTTGGAGCCATAGTCGGTGTCGTTGTAGTCGGTCACGCCATCGCTGTTGGGGCCATAGTCGGTATCGTTGTAGTCGATCACACCGTCGCTGTTGGGGCCATAGTCGGTATCGTTGTAGTCGGTCACACCGTCGCTGTTGGGGCCGTAGTCGGTATCGTTGTAGCCTGCATTTCCCTCCGTGCTGGGG
>QMCD01001089.1_pt1 | contig 32171 bp, 28 predicted proteins | sample 1821841 | NCBI WGS metagenome assembly QMCD01 (sample SAMN01991225, study PRJNA193472) | Termite gut metagenome, whole genome shotgun sequencing project. | isolation source: worker | host: Macrotermes natalensis
AAGATGAATAAAAGTTTGCAAACCGTGCTGGGTTACGATTTGAAACTTGCGAAAAACGCCCGATTGAAAACCGAAATCTATTATCAATATCTTTATGATATCCCTTTGGTAAAGGACATTCCGGAAGAAGCGTTGATCAATTTCGGTAGTAACTATTACAACGATTATTCGTATATTTTTGTGGAAGGCGGAACAGGAAAAAATTACGGTATAGATGTTACCTTGGAAAAATTTTTCAGCGACAATTATTATTTTCTGATCACGGGTTCGTTGTATGATTCCAAATATACGCCTCTTGATGGCATCGAACGTCATACGAAATTTGCAGGAAACTTCACGCTTACCGCACTCGCGGGCTATGAGTGGAAAGTGTCCAAAAAAGATTTGCTTTCGGTCAATCTCAAAGCCGCCTATTTGGGCGGACAACGCTTTGTGCAGATGATTTCCGCAAAAGGGGCTTATGAATATGATTATACCAATGCTTACACCGAACGCAATCCTGACTATTTCCGCCTCAATCTCAACGTGGATATGAAAATCAATTACAAGCGTTTTGCATTGGAATGGTTTTTTGAATTAAACAATTTGACCAATCACAAAAACATTATGTTTAAGACTTTCAATCAAACCACCGGCGACTACGACATCACGTATCAGCAAGGATTTATGCCTATGGGCGGATGTCGGGTTTATTTTTAACCTGTTGTAGGGGCGGGTTTCAAACCTGCCCCTACGGGTGTTCCATCGTTTCCATTTGGTTTCGGGCGTTGCGTGCAACGCCCCTACAATGCACGTTGTCGCAACCGTTGCAATAGAACACCACTCCGCATTCCGTTAGGAATGTATCGCTCGGTAGAAAAATGCGTTATCCCTTTGTTTACGCATTCCGTGGGAATGCGACCTTGTTTAATGGATGAGGGTTGTGATTTTTACATATTGAACCCTATTGGACGTCGTTCGTTTTGAATTGAAATTTGTTTGTCTTTTTCCAACAAATAAGTGAGAACATCGTGAATATCTTTGAACTGTACGTCATATTTGCATTCGAGCTCTTTTATGCGTAAAGTCAATTCTTGATGAGTTAGTGCGAAATTTCTCAATACAACAAATGCTCGGACGATAAAGATACTCATTTCTCTCGCTCGTGTACTCCTCAACACATTGGCTAACATTAAAATTCCATGCTCTGTAAATGCAAGAATAACAGACGACTTAGGTCTTTTCTTGTTAGATGTCATCACAAATTGTGATGACATCATATCGCTTTCAAGAGCAGTTAAGGGAAACATGAAATCCGTCGGGAATGCGTCAATATTTCGTCGCACGGCTTGGTTTAATACTCGTGTTTCCACACCATAAAGTTCAGCCAAATCAAAGTCAAGCATGACACGTTGATTTCTGACTTCATAAATTTTTTGAAAAATAGGTTGGGTTGTTTGAGTTGAGGAAGTTTGAATCACATGTCCTTTAATTTTGTTTTCTTGCATGGTATTTTAATTTTTTTTTCGGCAAAAATAAAACAAAAAATTCACTTTTCAAAACAAATTATGTTAAAAATTGTTAAATCTTAATAAAATTTAACAAAATGGTAATGGGTGTGGTGTCGCAACCGTTGCAACAGAACACAATTCTGCATTCCGTTAGGAATGTGTCGCTCGGTAGAAAAAAAGATGCCCCCCACACACATTTGCATTCCGTAGGAATGTAACCTTAAACAACAAGATTTCTTTGTTGAGAGTAGAGGGGGATGTGATTAGTTGAGTGTTTGTGACAAAACAAACGTGTCAGATTAAGTCTTGATTATTATAATTGAAGACAATCCCGCCAAAATACAATTTTATACAAAGCCACCAAAGATAAACACCATAACAATTGACTTCATCAACAGAAATCAATCCATGTGCAAGTCTATTTCTAAAATTTATGTCGCAACCTTCTTGTAAAAACGATTTGAATTCAAAAAGTGTTTCTTCTTCAAGAACGCCTACTAGTAAATCAAGAATAGAAGATAATGTTGGCTCTTCTTGCCTCTTCTTATCTAATTTTGTAATCACGCGATATTTGTTCTCTGCAATATTGTGTAGAGCCCGTTCTAATTGAGGCATGAGGATATGAGCCACAGACACAAAATCTCCATTAAAACCATTTATTATTCCTTTTGTCCAAAAAAAAACTCTGCTTTCTTCAATAAAATCAGGTTTGTTCTGTTCAATATATCGAATTAATTTTTCGTGTTGTTCTCGGACATTTGTTTTCCAAAAGATATTAAATAAAACTCTTATTTCATATTGAATTCCTTTACGAAAAAATTGGTGTGCCTCTATTCTTTGTGCTGTTTCACAATCTGCAAAACCTATCGTATTGCCTCGATGGTCTTGATGTTCACGTGAGAGCATTGAAACGTAAAGATATTTCTTTTTTCTTTCAGACATAAATTTTTCTATCATTTCATACGATGGAATTATGATATAATCTCGCAATAACCGAATGGCATCTTCAATGTCTGTAACAGTGATATCTCTACAATAAGCATCAATTTTTTGTTTGGAGTCTTCGTCAACTTCATGTGACATCTTGTTTCCATATTTGGATCTTAATTTTGCGAAGTGTTCCTTCTTACTAATATATTTTCCTCTAATTCTTTCGTACAATTCAAGATTGTTTGTTTTGATTTCTTTTATATTATTGAATGCTTTCTGATATAAATTAGGTGTTTCAAAAAAGTAATTATCAGGCGTTTCTTTATTCTTCAACTCATCTGCTTCACTTTCGTAACTTAACGCCAATAATTTACTGCTTTCATTATCATCAATAGCATTTAGCAAAATCAACGATCTTACATATTCTCGTTCTTTATCAAATTTTTGTTCAGACCGACATTCTTCACAAAATTGTTTTACTTTTGGTACTAATTCTGCCAATTCTGCGTAGGTGTAGGATTCCAACAAATGTGTTATAGCCATATTGAACCAATAGGGTGGAAATTTATCCGATAGATAATTAATGACTGTTTGAACAAATGCAATATCTTTGACTTCTTTAAAATCTCTTATTGTTATAGCCCTTATCAGAAAATCATATTTTTTTGTTTGTGAATAAGCGTCTAAGTAGGCATTAGAGGCATCTTTAACGATTTCTGGCTTATTAGATTTACAATGATTTCTTAATACATCAAGACATCGGGCTTTTACTTCACTATTTGGACTATTTATCCAATCATTCTCTATTATGATATTTTTTTCTAAATCGGATAGTTTTAATTTCGAAATAGAGATTTCTTTATTATCTAAATTACATAAGTTTTTATCGCAAATCTTATACAACAAGTTAGTTCCCGACCTTGATCTAAGAAAGTTTAATAAATCATCTGAAAAAATGTTATTTGGCATATTAAGTGTCATTTCTTGATTGAGTTGTGTTTTTTGAATTGTGTGGATAAAGTATTGAGACGTTTTATGTTTTCATACTTTTGAACTTAAAGAACAGCAAAGATACGAAAAAAGTTACAATTATCAATCAAAATTTCTTTGGGATTTTTGAGAACGTTCATTTGGTTAATTTCATTATTTTTCGTACCTTTGTAGAAATTTTGAAATTTGAATAAAATGGCAACGGAAATTGTATATTTATTAGGGGCTGGTGCGAGCTATGGGGAAAGAGATGAAAATGCATTGTCCCCGTGGATAAAAAGAGGTGTTCCTATTGTTAATGAATTGGAAAAATCTATAAGAAATTTTGTTGCAAGATTATCAAGTAAAGGACCAAATTTCCCGATAGATCATGAACAAATAAATCAACATTCATTGTCAAGTATAATAACTCTTCTAAATTGGCTTGCCGAGAAATGCAAAGAATTTCCAACCATTGATACTTACGCAAAGTTACTATACATAACAAAGCAGGAAGCGGAATACAAAAAATTAAAAAATGCTTTATCTCTATTTTTCACACTAATCCAAGTACCAAATAAAAGAGATTTGCGATACGATGGTTTTATCGCCTCTTTAATTGGGGAAAATCTTGAATTTCCTAACAATCTTAAAATTCTTTCATGGAATTACGATTGTCAGTTTGAGTTTGCATACGGTGAATATCTTAAGAGTGTAAATAGATACATGCAAAAGATATGGGGGGATTTGAATGTGTGTAGCAAAAATACACAAAGAATACTCAAGAATGATTTTGGATTGATTAAATTGAATGGAACAGCAATTACAATAGACGGACATAGTCACTCGTTACGAGATATATTTTATGATTATAGCCATCCTTTGCAAACAATTGAAGAATGTTGTAATGTATTTGTTAAGTCTAATGATAGTTTATCAAACATTCTTTCTTTTGCGTGGGATACAGATGAAAAAACAGAGCAGTTTTTTCAAAATGTAGAAAAACAGATGAGGTCAGTAAAAACACTTGTGATTATTGGTTATTCTTTCCCCTATGTAAATAGATCTATTGACCGTAAAATAATTCAAAACATGTATAATTTGCAACGAGTTTATATTCAAGATATAGAACCCGATTCAATATACGAGAATTTTGTGGCAACTCTTTCCGATGAGCGAAAAATGAATACAATTACATATGTTCCAAGACATAATCTTAAACAATTTGTGATTCCAAATGAATTATAAATAATCAATTATCAATTGTCAATTCTCATTTTTTTTCGTATCTTTGCAAAAAACATCTACAATGAAGGGAATTATTTTAGCCGGCGGTGCCGGAACACGCCTGCATCCGCTCACTTTGGCAATGAGCAAACAAATGATGCCAATCTACGACAAGCCGATGATTTATTATCCGCTCTCTGTCTTGCTAATGGCGGGCATTCGTGAAGTTCTGATTATTTCTACTCCACAAGATTTACCCAATTTTGAACGCTTACTGGGCGATGGAAAATCGCTGGGCTGCGAGTTTTCTTACGCCGTTCAAGAAGTACCAAACGGACTTGCACAAGCTTTTGTTATCGGAGAAAAATTCATCGGGAACGACAAAGTGGCATTGGTTTTGGGCGATAACATTTTTTATGCTTCCGATTTGGAAAGACTTCTCAAAAACAACAGCGACCCTAACGGAGGTGTGGTGTTTGCCTATCACGTGTCTGACCCCGAACGCTACGGAGTTGTGGAGTTCGACAAAGACAACAACGTTATATCTATCGAAGAAAAACCTAAACAACCGAAATCCAATTACGCTGTTCCGGGTTTGTATTTTTACGATAATTCCGTTGTTGAAATTGCAAAAAATCTGAAACCGAGTGCGCGTGGAGAATACGAAATCACAGACGTGAACAAGAAATATCTCGAAATGGGCAAACTCAAAGTGTGCACCCTCAGTCGCGGAACGGCTTGGCTCGATACCGGAACGTTCGCCTCTTTGCTGCAAGCCGGACAGTTCGTGGAAGTGATCGAACAGCGACAAGGTCTGAAAGTGTGCTGCATCGAAGAAATCGCTTGGCGACAAAAATACATTACCGACCAACAGTTGGAAGAACTTGCGAAACCGCTGATGAAGAGTGGATATGGGGAATATCTAATGCAACTATTGAAGTAATGTACAATTTGACAATTTACGATTTACTATTTGCTGCGCCCATAGCCAACAGTAGTATAAATTGTAAATAGTAAATAACAAAATAGTAAATAATATCTATGAATCAACAATTTTTAGAAAAAATACAACAAGTTATTCAAACCGAGATTGTCTCGAAACAGCCGAATCTACTGTATGATCCGATTGTTTACGGATTGTCGCAAGGAGGCAAACGCATTCGTCCTTTGCTGACATTGATGGCTTGCGAAATGTTTGGTGGAAATGTTGAGAATGCGCTGTATCCCGCTGTTGGCGTGGAAATTTTTCATAACTTCACTTTGTTGCACGACGACATTATGGACAAAGCACCCATTCGTCGCGGACAACCCACGGTGTATAAAAAATGGAACGAAAACATTGCCATTCTCTCCGGAGATGCAATGTTTGCAGTGGCTTACGATTTTTTGATTCGCACGGAACCCTCGTATGTGCAACGCATCATCAAAGCGTTTAACCGTGTGGCAATAGGCGTTTGCGAAGGTCAGCAATACGATATGGATTTTGAAACACAAGATGTTGTGAGTATTCCGGAATATATTGAAATGATTCGTTTGAAAACTTCCGTCCTGTTGGGTGGAGCTTTGGAAATAGGCGGAATTATTGGGAATGCAAGCGATTCGGACTTGCAACATTTGTATGCTTTTGGAGAAAATATAGGACTTGCTTTTCAATTGCAAGACGATTGGTTAGATGTGTACAGCGATGTGGATAAATTCGGAAAAGTTCACGGTGGCGATATTGCCTCAAATAAAAAAACATTCTTGTATCTGAAAGCTCTCGAACTCGCAAACGACGAGCAATCCAAACAAATGAAACATTATTTTTCTTCTACTCATTTCAATGCCGAAGAAAAATTCAACGCTGTTTTATCCATCTATAACGAACTGCATATTGGCGAATATATGAAGTCTGAAATGCAGAACTATCAAGACCTTGCAATGAATTCCCTGTCGCAGATTTCGGTTTCGGACGAGGCTAAACAACCTTTGAAGACTTTAGCGGAAAGCCTACTGACTCGGCAAAATTAACGCTTATTTTTTTTCGGATAATCTTCAACATTTCGTCCGTAAATATCCAAGATATAGGTGGATTTTTCCGTTTGGAATTTGTATTGAATTTTCTGATTTTTCAGATAATCCACTTCTTCCACGGAAGATTTTATGATGCCGTCAACCTTGCGTTTCCAAAGGATTTTCGCATTTTTATCCAAATAATATACCACGAAATTATCATCCTGTAAAAGATAAAACGGTTCGTCTTTCACACGATGATTCTTCACAGAAAATGCACCTTTCACAACATTTCCCTTGAATGCTTTTTTGATTTTGTCGGCGGGAGTGGCTTTTTTCGGAGCTATTTCGAGTTGGTCATATTCACGTTCGCGACCTGCATTGCTTTGCAGATAAGCGTGTGCATACATCATTCCGTTTGAACCGCTGAATTGCAGACCACAAGCTACATTCGGAGCTTTCCGGAAGATTGTTCGCAAGTCTTGAACATAGATATTCAGATTGGATTCGTCTTGCATTTGCGCAGAAAAATTGTGCAGTCGTATCGTTTTTGCCAACACTTTCTGTTGATCAAAAAACATACGAATATGCAACAACGTTTCTTCTTCCGTTGCGAAAAAAATATGATGCCCGATCATCGAAAAATAATACGTTGAACTCTTCGGAAAAAAACCAAGAAGACTATTGGACAAGAGATTCGGAAGATACAGACGATGAATTTTATCAATACTGCTAATCGTTCTTTCCGGAGGAGAATAATTCAACAAACGCTCCAATTGCGTTTGTGTTTCGGACAGATCGTCATACTGAAACGCTACAGCCGTGCGGATTTTTCCATATCCATCCAAAAATTTGAAATAAGATAGTTCGTGTGAAATGCTATTGGAAAATGTTTCTTTGGTGAGTGCCGACAAGCCTTCCGAGATATTTTCCAGAAGACTGTCGCGTTGTTTCAGGCACTGATGTTCGTCTAAAAATTCTTGATATTGGGTATAAAAATCCGAAAACGGATCTACGTTCAGATTGAAAAAAAAACGTGTTGTAGAAGGCAAAACATCAACAATAGTCGAGGTTTGGGGAGTTTGATAGGCAAGTAAGTCTAAAAAAAAAGTCTGTGATTTATCTTGTGCCGTGTAGCCGGAAAGTAACATTTGCTCTTCTCTTGCGATGAAGTCATACTCGATCCATTGCGAAAAAACGCCCATCATTTTCAGCATTGGAGCATACTCTGAACGCACTGTTTTTTCAAGCATTTTCGTTAATTCCGGAATATGCAAAAAGAGGTTTGCAGGACTGTTTTTTCCGGCAGCATTCAACACTTTTTCCAGTGCAACATCTTGAAGTAAATTCGATGGTTCTTGAATTTGATTCAACGCCTCTTGCATCAAATTTGAATCTGGAGAAGCGATAAACACACCTTCCGAAAAGGCAGTAAATACAGGCATTCCGGACATATCAAAAGCCGTTGTTGAAGACGATGCGTGCATCGTCCCTACCATCCGTTCGAATGAGCGTTGTTTCAAGGCATCCACATTGAAAAGCAAAAGATAACTGACTTTTTCGTTTCGCTCGTGTGATGAAATCCACAATTCGCCTTCTTTGATATGGTTTTCAAAAACGCTTAACGCTTTGACTGTTGAGGTTGTAAAGCTTTTCGCATCCAAATTGAGAAGTCCCAAAATAGAGGAATGTTGATGTTCCAGATATTTTGCAAAATCAACGGTATTGTTTATGCGCAAAAGCATCATACTGTCGTTTGGAATTGCGGAAAGAGCCGGTTTTACTTCCTTTTTAACGGTTGTATAAAAACGAACGGCATAAAAAATTCCGATTCCTGCAAGGATAACAACGAGAGCAATAAGTCCGTATTTTTTTAGATTTTTATTCATTGATGAGTGAAAGTTGAATGGGTTTAACGAGTGTGAAAGATTTGCGATGATGCGGTGTTATTCCGTATTTTCGAATAGATTCATAATGTTTTAACGTAGGATAACCTTGATTGGTATTCCATCCGTAGTCCGGAAAATCCCGATGAATGTTTGCCATATATTCATCCCGACAAGTTTTTGCAAGCACCGATGCGGCAGCGATAGAGAGATATTTTCCATCGCCCTTGACAACCGTGAGATGCGGGATATTCGGATAGGTTTTGAAACGATTTCCGTCGATGAGTAAAAATTCCGGCGTTTGTTCGAGTTTCTGAATGGCGCGGTGCATCGCCAAGATAGAGGCATTCAGAATGTTGATTTGGTCGATTTCTTCTTGACTTACGGAGGCAACAGCCCAAGCCAAAGCCTCTGTTTCTATGGTTTTGCGAAGTTTATCCCGTTGTTTTTTTTGCAACTGTTTAGAATCGTTCAGTTCTGCATTTTCATAGTCTTTCGGAAGGATTACGGCAGCTGCAAACACAGGTCCTGCCAAGCATCCACGACCGGCTTCATCGCAGCCGGCTTCAATCAAATTCGGGGTGTGGTGGGAGTATAACATACAAATCTGTGGACGTGATTTTGAGGACGATTGTGTTCTGATTTTTTTCTTGCAAAGATACGAAAAAAAACGGAACTGTGTTTCGTTTTTTTTCGGGATTAGCGAATGACGGCAACAAATAAACAATTAAACGATTAAACAGTTAAACAAAAAAAATGAAACAAGTTTCATTTTTTTTTCGTATCTTTGCAAAATGTATAATCTCTTAAAGATGGATAAGAAACGCATCATCATATATTTCTGTTTTTGTCTTTGCTTTGGACTTGCTCCGCTTTCAACGGTTTTCGGACAGCTCTTGACTGTTGGAGATCAGAAAGTTAGCAGGGAAGAATTTGTTGCATCCTACGAGAAAAATGCACCAACAACAACCTATACCGAAAATTCTCTTCGAGATTATTTGGAACGGATGATTGTGTATAATCTTAAAGTGCAGGAGGCTTTTGCGAAAGGGATAGATAAGCAACCGCAAATCCAAAGTGAATTGGAGAACTACGCTGCGCAACTTGCACAGCCTTATTTGACGGATCAAGAACTTTTGGAGTCGATGTTGCAGGAAATTTACGACTATTCATCGCAAGATGTTCACGCACGCCAAATTATGGTTCGTTGCTCTCCCTACGCAAGTGCACAAGATACGTTAGCCGCCTACAAGTTGGCGATGCACATTCGCTCACGCTTGCTGAAAGGCGAGGATTTCAATGAAGTGGCTGCGGAAGAATCCGAGAAATCGGCTGAAGTGGAGGTCAACTCTCGCCAGGAAAAACAGGTAAGTTCCTCTGACTTGCGCTATTTCAGCTCGTTTACGTTGCCCTACAATCTCGAAAAATTTGCTTTCAATGCGAAAAAAGGCGATTTTAGTATGCCTTTGCGCTCGGATTTTGCATATCACATCCTGCAAGTGCTTGATCGTCAACCGACACTTGGGAAAATCAATGCTTCTCAGATCTTTTTGAGTGTGCAAGAAGATGATTCCGATGAAGAGGCTGTTAAACGCAAAGCTGACTCGCTCTACTTTCTGATTACCAGCGGGAAAAAGTCGTTTGAAGAGGTCGCACGTCAATACTCAGACGATAAACACTCCGGAATGCGGGGAGGACGTATGGCGGAATTTAACGTAACCCGTGTGGCTCCGAAATTTGTGGAAAATCTGTACAAAATGCCCATCGAGGTGGTTTCTCGCCCCTTTCGGGATGCACAAGGTTATCATATTGTGATTATTCACAGTGTGAGTGGCATTGATGATTATAAAACACTGCGTCCGGAGCTTTTGTTCCGATTGAGTCGCGATGCGCGTGCGACTTTAATCAAGCAATCATTTGTAAATAAACTGCTAAAAATTTATCCTTTGGTTGAAAACAAAGATGCTTTGAAGAAGTTCGCAAGCAGTGTAGACAGCACACTGCTCGACGGTTGGTGGGAATACGAACCTGACGAAAACGCAGATTCCGTGATTTGCCGTGTGGGAGATCTAACGATGACATTTGCCCAATTCGGGAAAGTCATTAATGATAATCAGATGGATTATCATCAAGATGTTGGAGAACTTTTTATGACCTTTATAGAGCGTAATTATCGGAATTCTATTGGAGAATTAGCCATTCAATGCGAGATGAAAAACATCGACAAAAAGTATGTCGAATACGCTCGCGCACTTGATGAATACAGCGATGGTATTTTGGCGTATGAAATTACCAATCAGGAAGTTTGGGAGCGGTCTTCAATGGATACGACCGGTCTGTATGATTATTACGAATCGCAAAAGCATTGCTATATGTGGCCTGCACGTATTCAAGCCCTTATTTTTAAGTATGATATCCGACATATCAATACGGAACTTGTTGGAAAATTCTTGGTTTCGGCTTACAAAAAACGGCTTTCTTCGGATCAAATCATCGAACAGGCAAACAAAAACTTCGATCCTCGCTATATTTCCGTAACTGTGAATGTGTATGAGCCCGGACAGAATAAATTTGCAGACCGTGTGAATTGGACACAAATGGGATTGTCGCAAGATATTGCAGCAGGCGGGTTTGAGAAGGGTTTTGTGTATATTTATCACTACTATCCGGCAACGTGTAAATCGCTCGAAGATGTTCGAGGTATTATGGTCGGACAATACCAGCAAGTTCTCGAAAATGAATGGATTAAAGAGTTAAAAGCAAAATACAAAGTGAGTGTGAATGAGGCGGAGTTTAGGGATTTGATAAAAAGATAAAGTTATGATGAAATTTGCAGTAATTACAGGGCTTGTGATGCTATTTTCAACCACCTGTGAAAAACGATCCACGAAAGAGACCGCAATTGCGCGTGTGATGGATGATTATCTATACGCATCGGATTTGGTGGGAGTTGTTGCTCCCGGAACTTTGCAAGCCGATAGCGTGGAGGCTGTTCACGCTTATATTCACAATTGGATTCAGCAAAAATTGTTGGTCAAAAAAGCCGAACAAAACCTATCGGATCAACAGAAAAATTTTGAACAGGAAATCGAAAATTATCGCAATTCTTTGGTTATTTTTGCTTATCAAAATGCGCTGATTGAACAATCGTTAGATACCACCGTTTCCGAAATTGAGATTCAAACGTATTACGAAGAAAATAAGCAACAATTTTTGTTGAAGAGCAACATTGTTCGTGTGCGTTTTGCACGATTGGATAATTATCCGGGAAACAGCAAGGACAGAGAAATCAAAGAAAAAATCAAAGATAATCAAACCATTGAAAAACTGATTTTTTCGCAAGATGTGCAAGGCGAAGATTGGATGAAGTTGGCGGATTTGTGTCAAAAGGGTTCTTCGAATTATTATTTAGATGGCGACAGATGGATTTATTTCAATGATTTACTGAAAGAAATACCGATTGAATTATACAATCAAGAGGAGTTTTTACGTGCCAATAAACAATTCATTGTTCCCGAAGAAAATTGCACGTATTGTGTGAATATATTGGAGTTTCGTGTGAAAGAGAGCTTTTCTCCGTTTGATTTCGAGCGTGAAAAAATCCGTACAATCATTTTGAATAATCGCAAGGTTAAAGCAATTGAGGATTTACGTAGCGGAGTGATGGAAGAAGGACAAAAAAATGAATGGTTTGAAATTTTTTAAGAGATGCAAATGAAATTGAAATGGATTCTATTATGCTTGTTTTTGAGTTCGCAAGCCGTTGCTCAAGACAAGATTGTTATTGATCAAGTTGTTGCTGTTATCGGGAATAAAATGATTAAACACTCGGATGTGGAGGCACAGTTGAATGCAATGAGAGGTGAAGGAGAGCTTGTCAATGCCGATAGTTATTGTCAGGTTTTGGAGCAGTTGATGGTGTCTAAACTGTATGAACATCAGGCAGAATTGGATAGTATTGAGATTCCCGATGCCGCTGTTGAAGCAGAATTGGACCGACGGATTCGTCACTATTCGGTTCAATTCGGGTCAAGAGAAAAATTGGAAGAATTTTACGGGAAATCCGTTTTAGCGATCAAAGAAGAATTTCGCGATATGGTTCGCTCTCAACTCGTTTCAAAACAAATGTCGGATAAAATTATGGAAGATGTGAAAGTAACTCCGAGTGAAGTCCGCAAATTTTACGAGCAGATCAACCCCGATAGTATTCCCTTGATTCCTACAGAATACGAGATTTATCAGATTGTTAAAAAACCGGTAATCAGCGATGTTCAAAAAGAACTTACGAGGGCTCAACTGACGGAGTATCGCAATCGTATTTTGAAAGGTGAGCGATTTGCAACTTTGGCGAGAATGTATTCAGCCGATCCGGGATCAAGTCAAAAGGGCGGAGAAACAGGATTTTTCGGGCGTGGTGAGATGTTTTCCGAATTTGAATCTACTGCATTTTCTTTGAAAGAAGGAGAAATTTCGCCCGTCATTGAAACTTCTGCAGGATTTCATATTCTGCAATTGATCGAACGTCGCGGAGGCAATGTGAATGTCAGGCACTTGTTGTTGCGTCCCGCTGTGGATGTAGAAGAATTGATGCGTGCACAAACGTTTTTAGATAGTGTTGCGAAATTGATTCGCGATTCCGTACATACGTTCCAAGAAGCTGCGATGCTTTTCTCCGATGATCCGAGCGGAAAAGCAGGTGGTTTATACACAAGTCCGATGAGTGGAAATGCACGTATGACGGCGGAAGAGATGGATCAAAGTATATTTTTTGTGATTGATCGATTCGAAGTTGGTGATATTTCAAATGCTTCCATATTTGACACACAAGAAAGCGAGCAAATTCCACAACGAAGAGGAAGCGAGAAAGCCGCACGAATCGTGATGTTGAGCAATCGTATTCCTCCGCATACTGCAAATATGAACAGCGATTACGATAAAATCCACAATATGGCTTTCTTTCAAGCACAACAACGTACAATGAGCGATTGGTTAGATAAAAAATTGGAATCACTCTACGTGCGACTGAACGAAAAAACAAAAGAATGTACGTTCATCTATCCGTGGGGAGGATTATAAAATAGAATTGCCCAAGCATGCATACACCGGAACAAATACAAGAACTCAATCAGAAATATGCTCAACTCCGCAGTGAGATTGGGAAAGTCATCATCGGTCAAGATCAAGTTGTGAATGATCTGTTGATTACCATTTTTAGTCGTGGACACGCCCTTTTGATTGGCGTTCCGGGATTGGCAAAAACGTTGCTAATTAACACCTTGTCGCAGGTTTTGGATTTGCACTACAATCGTATTCAATTCACACCCGACTTGATGCCTTCGGATATTCTCGGATCTGAAATTTTGGGACAGGATAGGAATTTCCGTTTCATTAAAGGACCCGTTTTTGCGAACATCATTTTGGCAGACGAAATCAACCGAACTCCGCCAAAGACGCAGGCTGCACTGTTGGAGGCTATGCAAGAAAAAGCGGTAACGGTTGCAGGAGAAACATACACCTTGCCTCATCCGTTTTTTGTTCTTGCAACACAAAATCCGATTGAACAGGAGGGTACGTATCCCTTGCCTGAAGCGCAATTAGATAGGTTTATGTTCAACATTGCTTTGGATTATCCGGCATTTGAACAGGAATTGGAGATTGTGAAACAAACCACACATGACCCTGAATACACACTCTCGAAAGTGATGAATGCCGCAGAAATAGAGAGTTTTCAGTCTTTGGTGAGAGCTTTGCCTGTTCCCGACAGTGTTTTGCAAGAGGCGGTAAAAATTGCGTCCGGTTCACGTCCGAACACGCCACATTCCAAAGTTGCTGCAACGCAGTATTTGCTTTGGGGCGCAGGTCCTCGTGCCTCGCAAAACCTCATCATTGGAGCAAAATGCCACGCTGCACTCAACGGCAAATTCTCGCCCGATATCGAAGATATTCACGCTGTAGCCCTGCAAGTATTACGCCACCGCATCGTGCGAAACTACAAGGCAGAGGCAGAAGGAATTTCTACCGACGATATCGTTCGGAAATTATTGTAGGGACGGGGTTCGCCTATTCAATCGTAAATTGTAAATTATAAAATAAAAATGACGACCGAACACTATGATCAAATCATTGCCCTCATTCAACGTGAGGTTGTTCCTGCATTGGGCTGTACAGAGCCGATTGCAGTGGCATTGGCAGTGGCAAAAGCACGAGAAGTTTTGGGAACAAAACCTGAAAAAGTAATTGTTTTTGTAAGTCCAAATATCTATAAAAACGGCATGGGAGTAGGCATTCCCGGAACAGGTATGGTAGGCTTGCACATTGCTGCAGCCTTGGGTATCATCTGTGGAAAATCTGCCGACAAACTTGAAGTTTTGAAATACGTAAACCCTGATTTAGTACAGGAAGCAAAGCTTTTGGTGGATAGTGGAAAGGTACAGGTGAATGCGGAAGACACGAACGAAAAACTGTATATCAAAGCCCTTTGTACGGACGGGAAAAACACGGCGAGTGCTACCATTCGTGGCACACACAGCAATATCTCTCAAGTGGCTTTGAATGACCAAATCTTGGAAGATACAACTCTTCAAGCGGACGAAAAAACCACAAACGATACGGATTTCGATGTAAGCATTTCTGAAATTTATGCCTTTGCGACACAGGCTCCACTGGATAAAATCAAGTTTATTTTGGAAGGTGCACAATTAAACGAAACCCTTTCCAATTACGGGCTTGAACATCATTCAGGGCTGGGCGTTGGAGCAAATATCTTGGAATCTATTCGGAAAGGATATATGTCGGAAGACTTGCAAAATCGCGCAATGGCAGTAACCGCAGCGGCCTCCGATGCACGTATGTCGGGAGCAATGCTTCCTGCGATGAGCAATTCCGGAAGTGGTAATCAGGGAATTACAGCAATGTTGCCGGTAGTTTCTGCGGCGAAAACGCTGAATGCAAGTGAAGAGCAATTGTGTCGTGCGCTGATTCTTAGTAATTTGGTGGTCATACATATCAAGAAGAATTTCGGACGACTTTCGGCTGCGTGTGGTTGCGTGGTTGCCTCTACCGGTGCGGCTTGTGGAGTGGCATATCTGTTGAATGGGGAAGAAATGCCGATTCATTACGCCATCAAAAATATGATTGGAAATCTTACCGGTATGGTTTGTGATGGCGCAAAGTTAGGCTGTGCGCTGAAAGTGGCAACCGGCACTTGTGCCGCCATACAATCGGCATTGCTCGCCAATGAAAACATCTGTATCTCTGCAAACGACGGTATTATCGAGGAAGACATTGAACGAACGATTCAAAATATCGGCATCATCGCTTCGGAATCTATGGATGAAACCGATCGGATGGTTTTGAAAATCATGACAAATAAAGAATAGTCTTCTTTTTATGTCAAAAAAAATCTGCATATTAGGCTCTGCATTTCCTTTTCGAGGGGGATTGTCAGCGTTTAACGAACGCTTGGCACTGCAATTTCAAAAGGAAGGATACGAAGTGAAAATTTTGACATTCACGCTACAGTATCCACGTATTTTATTTCCCGGAAAAACACAGTATTCATCGGATAAAACATCTAAAAATCTGACGATAGAGCGATGTGTGAGCTCTATCAATCCATTGAATTGGTTGAAAATTGGACGTAAAGTTCGCAAAGAAAATCCCGATATACTCATTATCAAATACTGGATGCCGTTTATGGCACCTTGTTTCGGGACAATCGCACGATTAGCAAAGCGTAACAAACACACAAAAGTCGTGTCTATCGTGGATAATATGATTCCTCACGAAAAACATTTTTACGATACGATACTTTCGAAATACTTCGTAAAGCCTGTTGATGCTTTTGTTGCAATGAGTCAATCGGTGAAAAACGATGTGCTGAAATTTTCTCAAAAGCCGTGTGTGCTTAGTCCTCACCCGATGTTCGATAATTTTGGCGCTCCTGTTTTGCGTGAAAAAGCGGTGCAAAATATGAATTTGTCAAGCGATTTTCGCTACATACTCTATTTCGGATTCATCCGTCGTTACAAGGGTTTGGATCTATTGCTCGAAGCGTTTGCAGATGAGCGTTTGAAGAAATATCCGGTCAAATTGATTGTTTCCGGAGAGTTTTACGAAGACTCAAAACCTTATTTTGATCTCATTGAGAAGTACAACCTGCAAGATCGAATCGTTTTGAGAACCGATTTCGTTCCGGATAATGAGGTGGCAAATTATTTTTGCAGTGCGGATTTAGTAACACTTCCTTATCGGGATGCCACACAAAGCGGAGTTACTCAAATTGCGTATTATTTTGCTAAACCTATGCTTGTAACGAATGTTGGCGGTCTTTCCGAATTGGTTCCGGATGGAAAGTCCGGTTATGTTGTAACGCCCAATCCACAAGCCATTGCAGATGCTTTGGTGGATTTTTTCGAGAATAAATCTACCGACTATTTCACATCCACTTTGAACGAGCAGCGTAAACGTTTCGAGTGGAGTGTAATGACAAGTGCGATCACAGCATTTTGAGCATAAATTGGGAGAATTTTAGTTCAAGACGTATTAAGTTTGCATAATTGATTTTTTTTTCGTATCTTTGCAGAAAAATTGTTTGTATGAAACGTTTCTTACTCCTCAATCGGAAAATTTCTATCCTTGTTGCCATTGCAATAGTATCCTTATTCTCTACATCTTGCAGTAAAAGAGCTGCCAAAGAAACGGCAAAAGCCTTTCTGCAAAGTTACTATGTTGATAATGATTTCGAAGCGGCGAAGGCTTTCTCCACGGAAGGCACCCACGAAACTTTGGATTTCAAGGCGATGATGTTTACTTTGAATCCGAACTCCGAATCGGAAAGTATTCAGGAGTTTAAAATCAAAAAAATGGATGTAAGGAAGAGTAAAGCCGTTTGTTTCTACGAAGTTGTTGGAGAAGAGCGTCGCCTCAATTTGAGTAAGGTCGATGACAAATGGTTGGTAGATATGCCGGAGAACGCTACCATTGAGCCGGGGCTATCGCTTTCTCAATCCACCAATCAAGGAGGTTTCACGTCAGCAATGAGTGAACCCATCAAACTCAAAGACATACCTCAAGCAACAAAATAAATCTATAAAATAAATATCTAAAAACCTGAATATCATGAAAAACATCATTCTTTTTATCGCAACTATCGCTTTGTCAGCCTCTACTGTTATGGCTCAACAAAAGCAAGCACAACCAAACTCCGAACAACAATCAACAGCAAGACAAAATCAAACAGACCCACCGAGACAAGATGTTACAGGAATCTTTATTCAAGGAGTTATTGACACCGTTGGCGATTTGGCTTTGCGTTCTTCTGCTACACAGGATAAAGCAAAATTATTGAGAGCTCTTGATCTTGTGGAGTCGTTGAACCCTTATGTGGGGAAAGACACGTTAGCAAATAGGATGTACTATCCATATAAGGCCGCTGTCTTGTCTCGTATGGTGTCTTCGGGAGTTTTCGACAAAGATAGTACTGCAATGTTTGGCAAAGAAGCTATCAGAATGTACGATGTTTGCATAGAAAAACGTTTGGGAGATTTGCTCTTTTCCTGTACGGATGCAGGAGCGTTGGCTTATGATATTTTAGGGAATGCAGATTTATGCATAGACTATTTGGATAAGGCTATCGCTTTGAATCCTAAAAATGCAAATTCTTATATGCTGAAAGTGCAATATCTGGCGAAAATGAATCGCTTGAATGAGGCTTGTGCCACCTTGAAGAAAATGAAAGATTCAAAGATGAGTATGGGTGCAAATGAAGTTGATAATCTTTTCTTGTACTATGAATGTGATAAATACCTTCCGAAAGAGTAAGTTCTTTCAAAAGAATAGTGATACCGCGGCAAGGCAAGTCTCGTCGCGGTTTCTGTTATCTATACACCTCGTTGTAATCTTCACCTCAACACTTGTTTTCCAATTCTTGGGAGCGGATTTCTTCTATTACCTCAACCTGTCTTCCTATTTTGCCTTTTCATGGGATTTTGTGCAAACAATAGAACCTCTTTGTTTTGTAGCAAGATGGCTATCTGCGTTTTATCTCTGCTGGTTTGGAATTCCTTATGTAGGTGCAGGACTCACAGCATTGCTTTGTTGGAGTGGATATATCCTTTGCAGAAAAATGTTGAATGTTTTTACAAAAAATCTAAATTTTAAATACTTGATTTTAGATTTTAGATTCATCTGTTCTGTGCTATTTGCTTTGTTCCTTGCATGGTTGCTCGTGCGACCGGTGAACTACTTCAATGTTGCATTCTCCATTTTGGCGATGATGGGATTCTTCATTCTTTGGGTAAAAATCCGATCTAACGTATGGCGTTACGCTCTCGGAATCCTCTTTATTATTGCCGGATATCTCGGTTTTGGAGGATATGTGTATGGACTATGTTTGATGATGGTTTTTTTCGAAATGCAAATGCGACGACTCTACAGTCTTTCGTTGATTCTCATAACTGCTGTGATTCCTTATTTCGCACACGAGTACGTTTATTTGCGATTACTTAAAGATACCTATCTTGCAGGATTAAAGCCGGACACGTTATTTGCCAAACCGCCGTTCAAACCGTGGCAATTTACCGAAACAAATCAATTGTTTTACCGTACGCACGTGTTGGCAAGAAATGAAAAATGGGAAGAAATCCAAACCGAAGTAGGGGAGTATTTTGATCGTTTCGATTTCGCAAATCAACGCATAGAGAAACAAAATCAAGATTTGCTGAACTACTACAAACTGTCGGCACTTCTAACCCATTCGCTCGGGGAAGAAAGTTATACAAAACATTTGACTAATCCCTACTTTTCCGAATTATTTCCGATGCTATTTCAAGGTGGAGATGGTACGTATAGTTTTTTTTGGAATGATTTCTTCTACCAACTGGGAGCTATTGCCGATGCACGGTTTGAAACGATGGCTTCCCTCTACGAGAAAGGGATGTCTATACGTGCGATTGAGCGGATGACTGCGTGTAATACCATACTCGAAGATACCGCTTTTGCTCAAGTCTATAATCATTGGGATAGCCGGTATCCTTTCAGCGTATGTCACAGGACTCTTCTCGCAGGCAAAAAAAGATTGTTGGCTCAATCTGAATATCTGAATCCGCCTACTCCTGACCTGCGTATAATTTCCCTTCAACAAGTTGCTCCGGATAACCCGTTTGCATTGGAATACGTTACTTTTTGCGCCTTGCAGTATTTTCGACAACATCAATTTGTAGCCGACCATTTGAACGAATTTCGGAAATTTGGATATGAAAAACTACCATCCTATTTTGAAGAGGCTTTGTTTGCTGCCCGTTTCAGCGATACCACAACAAACATGGATTTATTTCCGATCAGCGAACGAACTAAAAACCTTTATTCTGCTTATATATCCGACCAATCACGTATGAATCAGGGACTTTTGAGCCTTCAATCGTTTGAAAAGAAATATAAGCACACATATTGGTTTAATTTTGATTATATTGAACCACAGGAAATACAATAGCAGAGATGATATTTTACATGACAAATAGCATAAGTCAAAGGTTAAAGGTTAAAGGTCAAAGCTTAAAAAAAATATGCAGTTTTATCCTTTTACCTTTCACCATTTACCTTTTACCTTTCTTGGTGGGATGCACATCCTCTCCCATCATTGTTCGTGAAACCTGTTCTGTCGAAGCTCGCATCTTCCCCGATTATCAAGGCGAATTACTTGTCCCGAACAATATCGCACCGATGAATTTCGAGATTTTAGAATCCGGAAAATGCTTTGCTGTGCAAATCGCTACGCAAGACAAAACGTTGTGGCAAACCCAAATCTCTCAATCTGCAACATCTTCGCAACCGTTGATCACAATTCCGCAAAAAGAATGGCAGAAAATTTTGGAGAACCATACCGGCGATACTTTGCAAATTCGTGTTTTTTCCGGAAACTCTTACAATGAAATGATTGCGTATAAACCGTTTCTATGGCTCGTTTCAGAAGACCGGATTGACCCTTTTATCGTTTTTCGACACATCCCCGTGGTTGGAACGCAAGAACCTCAATCTATGGGTATCTACGAACGTAGCCTTGAAACCTTTGAACAACGTACGCTGACAGAACCCAAATTGGTCGATGGTGCATGTATGAATTGTCACCATTTTAGCGCAAATCAATCTTCAACAATGTGTGTGCATTTTCGCAGGCAACATCCCGGAACACTTATTACCACTCCGGATTCAGCGTTTATGGTAAATATAAGTTTGCCCAATGGGGAAAAAGGAGTGTTTGGAGCATTCTCTCCGAATGAACGTTTTTTGGCATTTTCAACCAATCAATTGACGTGTATTCACGATATGAGAGTTAAACGACTGAAAACATGGTCGTATGATACCGAAGCAAACATCTTCGTATATGACATCCTGCACAACACAATCCTTTCTTCCGATGAACTTACCGCAGAAAGTTTCCAAAAAACATATCCTGCATGGTCTCACGATGGAAAATACTTGTATTTCTGCCAAAGCAACCAACAACCTCAACTTATCAAAGACACGTCCGCACTATTTGATCGCATACAAAATACGCATTACACATTAGTTCGAACAGAATTGAACACAGATCAATCATCCGTTTCTACATTGTTAACACCCGAAACAATCGTAGACCAACAAATGATTTTCGGGAAATCAATTTCATTTCCGACTTGTTCCCCCGATGGACGATTTATAGCATTCAGTACCACAGAGTTTGGCACTCTCGACCCATTGAGTACAGATGGACGTTTATGGCTTTATAACCTCAATTCTCAAACCGCTCAAGAATTTGAGCCCGATATGGAGAATCCGATTGTTTCAAGCTCGGCATGGTCGTCCAATTCACGCTGGCTTGTTGTTTCTTCTCGCCGTATGGATGGCATTTATGTGCGCCCGTTTCTCATACACGTGGATTCGCTCGGAAACACAAGTAAGCCTTTCGTTATGCCTCAAAAAGATCCCGATATTTATCGCAAACAGGATTATTCATACAGTTTGCCGGAACTCATCAACGCTCCTGTCCCAATGAGTGCCTACGATATCGCAAACGCCGTTCGAAAACCCGTTAAACAACCTAACTATTTGTATCATTTTGAGCATCTGAAACCTATTGTTGAGAGCACAGGAAAACATACAGAATAAAATATGTCTATTCGCAAGAACATACGAAAATCCCTGCTTTTGCTTATTGTAGCACTGCTCTTGTGTGCAATAGGGATTTTGTATTTCTGTGTTTGGAGAAATCAAAACGATGCATCTGTTCTTTTGGATAAAATTGAAGCCGAAGCTCGTGAAGAACGTTGGGAGCAGGTATTGGAACTTTGTTCCACATACCTCGAATCGCAACCTCTTCAAAAAGAAAAAGATTCACTTTATTTTGAATTTGTGGATTATACTAAGTTTGCGCTTTGCCTCACACATCAATTGCCGGAAAAATTCTTCGCCTACACCAAGTATTTCGATCGCGGAGTGCTATTCCCTGACGGTAGCAGTACAACCCGGTATATGTATTTCGCCCCAAAACTGGCTTATTTCTACTATTCCACAGGATTGCAGAATATGGCAATGCACCAAAGTTTCGGTTGTATTGTTCAAGACGAATCGCCGGAATGGGCTGTAGAAACCTATTTGAAGGCTATACAAATCCGCAATCAAGAAAGTTATGGCGAAGTTTTTCGAGCAAAGTTTAAGTCTTTATCATACGTGTTGGATGATAGCGTGATTCAAGCCAAACGTAAACTATTGCCTGATATTACAGAAGAAACCACATGGACATTAGACCGCAATATGTATGTCCTTTTCGAGGGTAATAAAAAGAATAAATTTGCGTATGAATACGTCATGACCATGGCATTGAGCTACAAAGATCATACCTTTTTTATGGATAATATCGAACATATTGCCAACTTCGACTACGACTCACTTCCCAAACATTTTGAAGAAGGTATTTTAGCATATTTATTTTCCCGTCCGGAAAATGCTATTGCATCGGAGGAAGAAATGAAAGAATATACCTACGGAGGTTTCAAGTTGCATCCGGAAAATATCGCACGTGTACAGACATTTTTGCAATGGGTGCAAGAATACCAAACTTCGGGAATGGGAATGTCTAAAATCAAAAAACATTTTGAAGACACCTATTGGTTTCACTATGTATTTGGTGATATAACACCAAAGAATCCGAATAATCCGCAAAACAATCCACAAGATTTCCGAAACTATGGCTAAATACGTTTACATATTTTTAGTAGCATTGGGATTGTTGAGTTCGTGCTCAAATTCTCCGAAAAACGCTGTTTCTATTGCGGAAACTGTGCGGATATTTCCGGAGATGGATAGTGTATGTGTACCCCCTAATGCGGGTTTCCCGGGTTTTGGCATAACGGACTCAAGTAGCACAATTTTTTGGGTCGAACTGATTGGTCGCAACAATGATATTATCCAACAGAAAACACGTGGAAATGTATTTTTCGAAAATGACGTTTGGAAAGCCTTTGCAGAACGCAACAAAGGACAAGATATTACACTCCGAATTCATCGCAAACGCAATAACCTTTGGGAAGCCCATCCGGATCTGCATTTCAGCATCGCCGAAGAACCCATAGATCGCTATGTTTGGTATCGCTTGATAGAACCGCTTTACGATGTTTGGCGCAATATGGGCATTTATCAATACGACTTGCAAACCCTCACGCAACGTGAAATTTTTAGCACAAATCACACACAGCATACCACAAGTTGTATGAACTGTCATAGTTTCGCCAATCGTGATGCAAACACGATGTTGCTACATTTGAGGAAATCGCCCAAAGGCACGCTATTCCTAAAAAACGATACATTCTCGCTACTCGACAATCAAAATCCGAATTTTTCCGGACTTTACGCTTATCCTTCGTGGCATCCTCAAGAAGAACATATCGCCTTTGCTATTCCCGACATCTACGCAGCATTCACAACCTCTCCAAAACAACTGATGCACGTTTACGATTTCAAATCAAGCATTGGCATAATGAATCTTGAAAAGCAAACGTTCACAACTTCTAAAATCCTCAACGATAGCAATTATTTAGCCACCTTTCCGCAATTTGATCCTTCCGGAGAATATCTCTATTTTTGCAGAGGAAAGATGCCCGAATACGATCGTAACAATCCTGTGAAAACCCTTGTCCCCAATACATTTTATGATATTGTTAGGATGCGTTTTTATGCAGGGAGGGACAGTTTGAGCACCATTGTTGAACCGGTTATCACGTTCGATTCGATTCGTAAAAGCGCACTTTTTCCGCGACTTTCTCCTAACGGGCGTTATCTGCTCTACACCGTTTCCGATTATGGTGGATTTTCGATTTGGCATCCCGAAGCCGATTTGTGGATGTATGACCTACAAACCGGTATTACTCGCAAGTTGGATGAGGTCAACAGTGCAGATACGGAGAGCTACCATTCGTGGTCGTCGAATGGACGATGGATTGTTTTCAGCAGTCGACGGATGAATGGTCTTTACACACGCCTCTATCTCGCTTATCTCAACGCCGATGGAACATTCAGTAAACCATTGCTGTTGCCACAAAAAAATGCCGATTTTTATTTCACGTTCGACAAATCTTTCAATATCCCGGAATTTACAGAAAATCCCTATACCAAAACTCCCGAAGAAATTCTGCAAGCTTCACAAAAAACGGCTGTATCACTTAAAAATATTGTTCAATGAAATTATCAAATCTCATATCAAATCCGTATCGAATCCATAAATATGTCGGCATTATTTTGTTTGCTTTGTTTTACATTGTCTTAGCAACTATCGGCAGTGATAAACTCTATTGGGAAAGTACGCAAACGATGTTTCGCTACAGCTTCGAATATTTCAACGAAAATTGGATACTTCTGGCAGGTTCCTTTTTCACATCTCAATTTTTACTGCAATTTTTCATCTTTCCTTACTTGGGAGCACTGATTATTGTTGGTTTATATGTAGCAATTTATTTCATCATTAGAAACTTACTTGTCGAAGCAAAATGCTCTTTCCTCTTTGCGCATTATGTAGCTTTATCAATGCTGGTTGTTCTGCAATGGTGGGTGTTCTCGCCAACATTCAGTTTTTTAATTTTGATTCCGTTGATCGCATTTTATGGCACTATTGTATTATTTTTATCTCTTCAAAACCAACGAAATCGACAATTTTATTTTATGTTGTTCTCTCTTTGGATTTTGCCTTTTTTTGTTGGTGCATGGACATTCGTAGTCGGTTTATTTATGATACTCTATATCATTCAAACAACCTCCTCTCCCAAAAACAAAACGCTCTCTAAACACAAGCGTTTTATTCTTCCGGCAAGCTTGATTTTTCTTGTCTTGCTCTCTCTCTTCTTTCCTCCTTACATTTGGCAACATACGTTCTTTACGCAGAATTATTTAGATTTGTTACTATCTACACCTCTCTTATCATTCGAGCAAAAATATAGTGTCCTTTGGATATTCATCGCTACACCAGTTGTTATCATTCTCATCGCCCAATTTGTGCGAATAGGTTCTTTGCTCAAAAATTATATCGGAGTCGGTATTTTCATAACAACGGTAGGAGTTGCTGTTTTCTTGGCATTCACGTCTAAAACTATCACGCTCCTAAATCTTTTTTATAAAGTGGAGCGGAACATAGAACATCGCGAATGGGAAACGGCTTTAATGAATTGCAACAAATATTTAACTCTGACAGAACACGACGAGGATAAAGGTTTATATTATTCGTGGATTGTGGACGACACCAAATTTGCCCTATGTATGACCGGTAGACTTCTGGAGGAATTCTTTTCTTATAACAAATATCTCGGATTTGGTGTTTTACTTCCTCAGTCATTAGAAAATTCGGACAAATCACATACGGGAGTTTACAATTTTTTGTCTGCTGTGGGACTTCCTTCCGAAGGCATGCATTCCGCTTTTGAACGAACCATTGGAGATAACGGCAGTCCGTTAGTTCTGAATAATTTAATTCAGATGTGTTTTACATTGGGTGATTATCGTCCAAGTGTTGAATTTATCAATCGATTAGACGAAAGTCTTTTGTATAAAAAACAAGCACAACATTACCGTGAAATGCTTATGGATACGGCTACAATAAGTGCAGATTCATTTTATATCCGTAATCGGCAACTCTTACCAGGGCATGACTTTCAAACAGGCTGGGAAGTTGATGCAAATATCATCCGACTCTATCGTTCCAATTCCAACAATCAAAGAGCACTTGAATACTGCTTTGCGGTGGGGCTTTCGTACAAAGAGCATTTTATCATTTTGCAGGATATAGATAGTCTCCAAAAATTCAATTATACTCACATTCCTCGCCATATAGAGGAAGCGCTTCTTATCCATCTAAACTACGGGCAAGACCCCGAAATGACCCGCGAAAAAATCTCTAATATGACTTTTGCAGGTATGAAAATTAGACCGAAAACTATCGACCGCTGTGATGAATTTTTCAAGGAACTGGATAAATACAATATGGGATTATTCCCGTCAAAACGTATTGCAGAACGTTTTGGAGACACGTATTGGTATCACTTTTTATTTGTTAAACATAAAGAAATTAAACTGAAAGGGCAAAATTCTTATGAAATATCCTAAAATTATAAGCGTTTTTTTATTGACGACTGTTTTATTTTATGGTTGTTCGCATACCGACGTTCCGGAATCCGCATCGTTGCTATCCCCCAAAGCATCTATTTATCCCGACTATACGGATATCACGATACCTCCGAATATCGCCCCTTTGAATTTTCGTATTGATGAAGACGGAGATCGTTTCGTTATTGATTTCATTGGAGAAAACAACTATACATTTTCACTCTCCACTACAAAGAATGTCATTATCCCCATCAAAAAATGGAGAAAACTATTGAGCGAAAACATCGGGAAATCCTATCAAATCCGGATTTCTCGCAAGCATCAAGGGCAATGGGAAAAATTTCCGGTCATTGTCAATACAATTTCATCGGATTCCATTGATCCCTATTTGATTTATCGTTTGGTGCATCCGGGTTATGAAACCGCAGGATACCTTCGTATGCAACAGCGTCATTTAGAATCGTTTGAGCAATCGGATATAGTAAACAACTCTGTTGCCAACGAATCCTGTATGAATTGTCATCTTACCAACGGCGGAAATCCTGACGAATTTGTCGTACACTTCCGATTTCGAAACTCCGGTACAATCGTATATAAAGATGGAAAATTCCGGCGTATCAATACCTACACACAAGAATTTAACAACCCCGGTATTCATCCTGCGTGGCATCCTTCCGGACGATTCATCGCCTTTTCCACAAATACGGCTGAACTTTATTTTCATGCGAACATTTTTAAGCGAAGTGAATCGTATGATTCCAAAGGAAATATCTGCATTTTAGACCTCGAAAACAATACCATATTGGCTTGTCCTAAACTGAAAACTCCGGATCCGATTCAAGAAACGTTTCCATGTTGGTCGCCTGATGGGAAATATCTATATTACTGCCGTTTCAACCCTCCTCCCGGTTTCGACACAATCAGTATGGATTCCAAACTTGCCGATGCAAAATATGATCTTCTACGCATTCCATTCGATGAAAAAAACATTACTTTCGGCGATATCGAAACCGTTATTGATGCAAAAAAAATCAATCAAACAACAACATTGCCCAGAATTTCTCCAAACGGCAAATATCTAATGTTTTGCATTGCCGAAAGTGGAACATTTACTGTGTGGAAAAAAGATTCGGATCTATATCTTTTAGACTTGCAAACGATGGATATGAAACCGTTAACAGATGCGAACAGTACCGACTCAGATAGCTACCATTCGTGGTCGTCCAACTCCAAGTGGTTTGTTGTTTCCAGCAAACGTCGCAACGGATTTGTTGCATTGCCTTATTTCTCGTATCTTGATTCCGCAGGAAATGCCACAAAAGCCTTCTTGTTGCCTCAAAAAGACCCCGATTTCTACGAAACATGGATCCGATCATTCAATATCCCTGAACTTGCCAAGGGAAAAACAAAAACGAATATCTATGATTTCGAAAAAGCGGTTAAAGGACCTGCTATTAACGCTCGTTTCGACTGGACAAACGACACTTCAATAAAACAGCAATCACTGCTCTTAAAAAATTAAATATCACGTATGAACGCATCTCATTTTTTTATTTTAGGAATTTTTTTATCCTCTCTCTCTGCCTGCCAAAACAGCACCGTGTCAGAGGTCGAAGGTTTTGAACAAACCCCCTCCGGATTGTATTACAAAATGCACAAAAAAGGGCAAGGTATAAATCCTCCTTTTCAGATCGGCGATGAACTTTCCGGACATTTTTGGCAATACTGGGGAGATGTCCTCATTCAAGAATCCCCCCTTGCTGCAATGATCGAAGAACCTTTGTTTAAAGGAGATATCTCCGATGGTTTTTTGATGCTCAACATCGGTGATAGCATAACATTTGCACTCCCTGCGGACTCCGTAGTCAAATTCTGGGGAATTCAAAGACCTACAGAGTTTTTTCTTTGCGACTATTTCAAAATGACAGTACGGATTGACAATGTCATAAAAAAAGCTTTCTTTGACTCGCTCGAAATTCAAAAACAAGCCGAACAAGATTTAGTTATTGAAGTTTCTAAACCGGGAGAATTAAAAAGACTTCAAGCCTACATCGAAAAAAACAATATCACGGAAAAACCCAACAACGATGGCGTTTATGTGATCGTTCGCAAAAAAGGGAGAGGAGAAAAAGTTGCTCCCGGGAAAACGGTTGTTTTTGATTGGACAGGTCGCCTGCTCAACGGTGTTGTTTGGGATTCAAGCAATGAAGATATTGCAGGAGATGCAGGCGTAGCATTCCCTCAACGGGCATACGAACCTAAACAACTCAAAATCGGCGAAAATCAATGGATGATCGGATTAGATAACGCTCTGCTCGGACAAACCGCCGGATCTAAATTGCGCATCATTCTCCCTTCAAATATGGTCTTTGGATATTTAGGAAATGCCTTTGTTGATGAGTTTCAGAGCGTTATTTTAGATATTGAGTTGCTTGAAGTAAAATAAATTTTGAAAATTCAAATATTTTTCGTATCTTTGCACTCCTTTTTTAACTCGAATATTGATTTATAGAACTAAATATTATGAAACGTACATTTCAACCCTCCGTTAGAAAACGCAAAAACAAACACGGTTTCCGTGAACGTATGGCAACCGCAAATGGTCGCAAAGTACTCGCAAGACGCAGAGCTAAAGGTCGTAAAAAACTTACAGTGTCCGACGAATTTTAGTATTCTCCTTCTATGAACCTCAGCGATTATTTCTCCATACCCGGAAAACCGGGTGTATTCAAAATGCTCTCGCAGTCGAAGTCGGGTGCCATTATGGAATCCTTAGTCGATGGAAAACGTGTGCCGGTCTTCGCCAGTGACAAAATATCCTCGATGGAAGAAATCGGAATGTTTACAAACGGAGACGACATCCCTCTGAAAAACGTCTTCCAAAACATCTTCCGAAAGGAAAATGGAAAAGAAACAAGCGTATCGCCGAAAGCCGACAACAAAGCATTGCAGGCATATTTCACCGAAGTGCTGCCCGAATGGGACAGAGAACGGGTGTATGTGTCGGACATCAAGAAAGCTTTATTGTGGTACAATATCCTCATATCCAAAAACTTGATTGATTTGGAAGAAGATGAACCCGAAAAGGCTGAATGACCTAATTATTCCCCTTACTATGAGCAAAATAAATTGTCGTATGCACGTCATTGAAAATCGTCCGCTTTCGCCGGACGTTTTTGTTTTGACACTGGGCTTGGATGCAAAAGCACAATCCGAAAACAATTCTCCTCTGAGTGAAATCAAACCCGGACAGTTCGCCTCATTGCTGGTGGAACCCGCTAATGGAGCGTATTTGCGAAGACCTTTCTCTATTCACGATGTCGATCTCGTACATCATTTCATCAAATTCTACATTCAGAAAAAAGGCAAAGGCACGAAACAACTTGCAAAACTGACCAAAAGAGATTCTGTTGACATCATCTTCCCCTTGGGCAACGGTTTCAAACTTGTGGAGAATAAACCCTCCATCCTCTTGGTTGGAGGCGGTGCGGGAATTGCACCTCTGCTCTATCTTGCAAAGATGCTGAATCAACAAGGCATTCGTCCGAACATCTTACTCGGAGGACGTTCCAAACAGCACGTTTTGGGTATTGAGGAATATGTTAAGCACGGAAATGTTTTGATTATGACCGAAGACGGAAGCATAGGAAACAAAGGTTTAGTTACTCAACATCCGATTTTTCAACAACAAACGATTGATCAGATCTATTGCTGCGGACCCGATCCGATGATGAAAGCCGTTGCACGAATTGCAACCGAAAAAAATATCCCCTGTCAGGTTTCTTTGGAAAATATGATGGCATGCGGAATTGGTGCATGTCTATGTTGCGTTACAAAGACCAAAGACGGACACAAATGTATTTGTACCGAAGGTCCGGTGTTTGATAGTGATGAGTTAGTAGTGATTAGCGAGTATTAACCGATAAACGAAGTGAAACAAACAATTAAACAGTTAAACAGTTAAACGATTAAACAACGATGACAACACAATCTCAAAAACTCCTGAGCGATTCGCCCGTAGCACGCTGGACAGCCTTGCTATTCCTTTCGTTCGCTATGTTCTGTTCGTATATCTTTATGGATATACTTTCCCCGATTAAAGACTTGATGCAATCCACACGTGGCTGGGATTCCACCGCTTTTGGAACGATGCAGGGATCGGAAACTTTTCTCAATGTCTTTATTTTCTTCCTGATTTTTGCAGGGATTATTTTGGACAAAATGGGCGTGCGTTTCACGGCTGTTTTGTCGGGAGCAGTGATGCTCGTGGGTGCAACAATAAATTGGTATGCCGTTACGGAGGCTTTTGAAGTAAGCCCGCTGAAAACGTGGTTCGACAATAACCTCAACTATATTCCGGGCTTTGATGAACTCGGCATCTCGCCGTTCTACGAAGGTATGCCGGCTTCCGCGAAATTCGCCTCTGTGGGTTTTATGATCTTCGGTTGCGGTGTGGAAATGGCAGGTATCACCGTATCTCGCGGGATTGTGAAATGGTTCAAAGGTAAAGAAGTGGCACTCGCAATGGGTTCGGAAATGGCGTTGGCACGCTTGGGTGTAGCAACTTGTATGATCTTTTCGCCAATGTTTGCGAAGTTTGGAGGACATATCGACGTTTCGCGCTCCGTTGCGTTTGGCGTGGTATTGCTGATGATTGCGCTGATTATGTTCATCGTTTATTTCTTTATGGATAAAAAATTAGATGCGCAAAGTGGCGAAGCAAGAAAAAGACGATCCGTTCCAAATCCGCGACCTCGGGAAAATCTTCTCGAGCAGTGGTTTTTGGCTTGTAGCTTTGCTTTGCGTGCTCTACTATTCAGCGATTTTCCCCTTCCAAAAATATGCGGTAAATATGTTGCAATGTAATCTCACATTTACGCAAGCCGAAGGTTTTTGGGCAGAAAACACCGTTACATTCATTCAATACGCAATTATGCTACTTGCTGCCGTTACGGCATTTTTAAGCAATTTCAGCAAGAAAAAATCCTTAAAAGTAGGGCTTTTGCTAACCTCTATCGGATGTTTGATTGCGTTCTGTTATATGGGTTATATGCGCCAATCCGCAGAAACGATTTTCGCCGTATTTCCGCTATTAGCCGTAGGGATCACGCCGATTCTCGGAAAATATGTTGACACCAAAGGAAAAGCCGCATCCATGCTGATGATTGGATCTATCCTGCTTATCGTTTGCCACCTGACATTTGCATTTGTTTTGCCGATGTGCAAAGGCAGTGAAATCGGCGGTGTGATTGTGGCTTACTTGACGATTTTAGTACTCGGAGCATCGTTCTCCTTAGTGCCTGCCTCGTTGTGGCCCAGCGTTCCCAAACTTGTGGACAGCAAAGTCATCGGTTCGGCTTATGCGTTGATTTTTTGGATTCAAAATATCGGATTATGGTTGTTCCCCTTGCTGATTGGCAAAATTTTAGATGCCTCAAACGAGGGCGTAACCGACCCTACGGCGTTCGACTATACCAATCCGCTGATTATGCTTGCCTGCTTGGGATTGGCAGCCTTGGTACTCGGTTTCGTTTTGAAACGTGTGGACAAGAAAAAAGGACTCGGTCTGGAACTTCCAAACATCAAATAGTTGCGAAATTTCGTTGCCATATTAGCCGCCGGAAAAGGCTCTCGAATGGGGCTTTCGCAGCCTAAGCAATTCGAGATGCTGAATGGTAAGACGATTTTAGAACACAGTATAGATACCTTCGAGAAACATTCGTTGATCGAGGGTATCTTCGTTGTTGTTCACAAGGATTTTATGGAGAAAACAAAAGACTTGTTAAAAAATCGCAAAAAAATTTTTCAAATTGTTGAAGGTGGCGACGAGCGGACAGATTCGAGTTATAACGCAATCCTTGCAGTTGTCCGTCATTGCGGGTTTGACCCGCAATCTCCTCACTACAACGCACACCCCGCACCCTGCACCATCAAAAGGTCAAAGGTCAAAGGTGAAAGGTTAAAGGTTAAAGGTAACGAATTAGATACTTCGTTGGCTTATGGCGAAGCTTCACCGTTTACCGTTTACCGTTTACCGTTTACCGTTAATCTG
>QMCD01000290.1_pt2 | contig 32121 bp, 24 predicted proteins | sample 1821841 | NCBI WGS metagenome assembly QMCD01 (sample SAMN01991225, study PRJNA193472) | Termite gut metagenome, whole genome shotgun sequencing project. | isolation source: worker | host: Macrotermes natalensis
CTATAAAACAGTTTTCCGGGAAAACTGTTTTATAGGTGCAAGGGTTTTGAGTATTTTTACTCAAAATCCTTGCACAAGAACAAATGAAAAATGCTTTTCAGTCGCATAGCGACGGCATTTTTCATTTGTTCAGCAGACATTATATAATTATCAAGTATGAAATTCGGAATTATGAGCATTATATCCGGTAATTGACTTTAATTCTATAAATCTAATTCCTAACTATAAAGAAAGGGTGTTATATTATGTCAAAAGTGCCTCACAGAATATATTTATCCGAAGATGAAATCCCCAGGCAATGGTATAACATACGCGCGGATATGAAGAATAAACCGGCGCCTATTATTAACCCCGGGACGATGAAGCCTGCCGTTCCCGAGGATTTATACCCTGTTTTCTGCGAAAAACCGGCTCAGCAGGAGCTTGACGACGATACGCGGTATTTTGACATCCCCGAAGAAGTCGTTGAGATGTATAAAATTTACCGCCCCGCCCCGCTGATAAGGGCATATAACCTTGAAAAAGCGCTTGATACCCCCGCAAGGATTTATTATAAGTTTGAAGGCAATAATACGTCGGGAAGCCATAAGCTTAATTCCGCAATCGCACAGGCATATTATGCGAAGGAACAGGGAATGACTTCCCTTGCTACCGAAACCGGAGCCGGTCAGTGGGGAACGGCTTTGTCGGAAGCCTGCTCATATTTCGGTCTTGACCTTACTGTTTATATGGTAAAGGTGTCGGCGGAGCAAAAACCGTACCGGCGCGCGGTTATGGAAACCTTCGGCGCAAAGGTTATTGCAAGTCCGAGCGAAACCACCGAAATAGGAAGAAAAATACTTGGTATGGACCCCGGTAACCGCGGCAGTCTGGGATGCGCCATATCGGAAGCCGTTGAAACAGCCGTAAAGACGGAAGGGTGCCGTTATGTTCTGGGTTCGGTGCTTAATCAGGTACTCCTGCACCAGTCGGTAATAGGACTTGAATCAAAAGCCGCTTTGGAAAAATATGATAAATACCCCGATATAGTTATAGGCTGCGCAGGCGGCGGTTCTAACCTGGGCGGACTGATTGCTCCGTTTGTGCAGGATAAGCTGACCGGGAAAGCGAATCCGCGTTTACTGGCGGTGGAACCGGTGTCATGCCCGTCGCTTACAAGGGGAAAATTCGCGTATGATTTCTGTGATACGGGAAAAATCACCCCCATGGCAAAAATGTATACCTTAGGCTGCGGATTCAAGCCGTCGGCAAACCATGCGGGCGGACTTCGCTATCACGGTATGTCGCCCATCCTGTCGCAGCTCTATCATGATAATGCTATGGAAGCCGTGTCAGTGCAGCAGACGAAGGCGTTTGAAGCAGCCGTTATGTTCGCGAAGCTTGAAACAATACTTCCGGCTCCCGAATCCGCGCATGCTATTTGCGGCGCAATTGACGAAGCTGTAAAATGCAGGGAAGAAGGGACGGCAAAAACAATCCTTTTCGGACTGACAGGCACCGGATATTTCGATATGACGGCGTATTCCGCGTTTAACAGCGGAGAAATGAACGATTACATTCCGACTGACGAGGATTTACAAACAGGCTTTGATGAATTACCGCATGTTAATGAGTAAAGTTTAGGAAAGGATAATAAAATATGAAACAGGTTCTGCTCGGTAATGCCGCAATTGCCCTCGGCGCTGTAACAGCGGGGGTTAAAGTTGTCAGCGGTTATCCGGGGACTCCGTCTACGGAGGTTTTACAAACGGTTGCTCAGAATAACATAAATAAAAAAATCTATGTTGAGTGGTCGGCAAATGAAAAAGCGGCCCTTGAGGTCGCGGCAGGCGCTTCATACTGCGGAGCGCGTTCTATGGTCACTATGAAGCAGGTCGGTCTTAACGTTGCCTCTGACCCGCTTATGAGCCTTGCTATAGTCGGCATAAAAGGCGGTATGGTTGTTCTCGTCGCGGACGACCCGGGACCGATTTCCTCGCAGACTGAGCAGGATACCCGGCATTTCGGCGAATTTGCCAATATTCCCGTTCTCGACCCCTCGTCCCCTGAGGAAGCTTATGAAATGGCTGTATATGCGTTTGATTTGTCGGAGAGGCTCGGATTGCCGGTTATACTGCGTCCCACAACAAAAGTCTGCCATGCAAGCGGCACCGTCGATGTGATTGATACAGTTTACGAATACGAACCGGAAGGGTTTGTGAAAGACCCCGGATGGGTTATATTCCCGCCGTTGTCCTACAGAAGGCATCTTGAAATAGAAAGGCAGCAGCCTGAAATTTCATATGAATTTGATAATATCAGCTTTAACTTAATAAGGGGAACAGGTAAAAAGGGTATTGCCTGCGGCGGAGTTACTTATGCTATTGTTTCGGATGTGCTGAATGAGCTTAATGTTCCTGAGAACGATGTTATGCTGTTAAAAATCGGAGCGGTTTTCCCCGCGCCGTCAGGGCTTTATGAAAAATTCCTGAAATCGGTGGAAAAGGCTCTTGTTTTAGAAGAGCTTGACCCGGTTATTGAAACGGGTTTGTTCCATACTCTTGCGTTAAAGCGTATGACCACCCCTGTCTCGGGCAAGCTTGACGGAACCGTAACCCCTGCCGGAGAATTGAAATTCGATAACCTGAAAAAATATATCTGCGATTTCCTTGGTATGACAATCAATGAAAAAAACAGTATAAAATCCATGGAGCTTCCCGCCCGGCCGCCTGTTCTTTGCGCTGGGTGTCCGCACAGGGCGTCCTTCTATGCTGTGAAAAGAGCAATGAAAGGCAGAAAACATGTTTCCTGCGGAGACATAGGATGCTATACCCTGGGGAACGCAAAACCGCTTGAAATGACCGATACCTGCCTTTGCATGGGCGCCGGAATTACAATCGCACAGGGAATAAAGCGTATTGACGCCGAAACGGATGTGTTTGCGTTTATCGGTGATTCAACCTTCTTTGCCAGCGGTATGACAGGTGTTGCGAACGCCGTTTATAATAATTCAAATATAAATATAGTAATACTTGACAATTCCACAACTGCAATGACGGGTCACCAGCCCCACCCCGGAACCGGAAAGACTATGATGCAGACAGAATCTCCTAAAATTGACATAGGCGCGGTAATAAAAGCGCTGAATGTCGGGTTTACAACAAGGGTGAACCCTTTTGACCTTGACGCTGCCGCCGAAGCCGTAAAGGAAGCGGCTGATTACGAGGGTGTAAGCGTAATAATATTTGAAGCCCCCTGCATTGCCGTCGCAAAGCCGGAAAAAGCCGTTACAATTGACGGCTGTACCGGGTGTATGCGCTGTATTAAGGAAATCGGCTGTCCGGCTATGCATACCGATAACGGCAGGGTGTCAGTCGACGACGCTTTATGTTATGGCTGCGGCTTATGCATCGGTATATGTCCGGGTAAAAAAATAAGGAGGGGGGATTCCTGCTGATGGATATACTGATTTCAGGTGTGGGAGGGCAGGGAACTATCCTGGCTTCTAAAATCCTGGCGAACGGAGCTGTGACGGACGGAAGCAAAAGAGCAAGAACGGGCGAGACAATCGGTATGAGTCAGCGCGGCGGATGCGTTGTAAGTCATGTCCGCACATCTGATACTTATTCGCCTTACATTCCGGCAGGGGGAGCGGATTTGCTTTTAAGCTTCGAACTCTGCGAAGGCGCCAGAAACCTCCCTATGCTTAAAAAAGGCGGAACGGCGGTTATTAATACTGCAAAAATAAATCCCGTTACCGTATCGCTTGGCGCTTCCGTATATGATGAAGAAAAAATTACCGAATATATAAAGTCAAACTGTAAAGCTTATTTTCTGGACGCCGACAGGCTCGCGAAAAAAAGCGGTTCATTAAAAGCGGTTAATGTCTTGCTTGTGGGAACCGCGTTCGGCTTGGGATTGCTGGACATTTCAAAAACCTCTTTATATGCAGCGATAAAAAATAATGTTAAACCCGAATTTTACAAAATGAATATAAAGGCGTTCGAATGCGGAGAAAATTACGCGCTGACGCTGAAGGGATAAATAATCAGAAAAGTATTAACATCCGGAAAGGTATAATAATTATGGTAGAATTTTCACAGCTTAAAAAAGCCGTTGTAAACGCCGCGGAAAACAGTCCGTTTTATAAAAGTATGTACAGCGGGATTGATGTAAATGCCGTGAATTCCTTTGAAGATTTCGGAAAGCTCCCGTTTTCAGACAAATATGAACTAAGAAACGCCTATCCTCTGGGAATACAGGCTGTTCCCGACGAAAAAATCGTTCGCATACACTCTTCCTCCGGCACTACCGGGAAACCTATTATTATTCCGTATACCGCTAAGGATGTTGAGGACTGGGCTGTCATGTTTGCCCGGTGTTATGAGTTCTGCGGAATAAACAGCCTTGACCGTATTCAGATTACCCCGGGATACGGACTTTGGACTGCAGGTATCGGTTTTCAGGCGGGCTGTGAAAAGCTTGGTGCAATGGCAATCCCCGTCGGTCCGGGAAACACCGAAAAACAGCTGGAGCTTATGGTTGATTTAAAAAGCACTGTTATTACCGCGACATCTTCATATGCCCTTCTCCTTGCCGAGGAGGTAAAGAAACGCGGTCTGAAAAGCCAAATCTGCCTTAAAAAAGGCGTTATCGGTTCGGAACGATGGGGCGACCTGATGAGGGAGCGTATTTCAAACGAACTCTCCATAGAGCTTTATGATATTTACGGGCTGACCGAAATTTACGGACCGGGTATCGGTATTGACTGTGATAAGCATGAGGGTATTCATTACTGGGACGATTACCTTTATTTTGAAATTATCGACCCTGTTACCGGGGAAATCCTTCCCGACGGCGAAACGGGCGAGCTTGTCATTACAACATACAAAAAGGAAGGCGCGCCGCTTATCCGCTACCGCACCCATGACCTGACGAGGAAAATTCCTCACGTATGCTCATGCGGACGCGGCTTCCCCATGATAGACCGTATTCTGGGACGAACCGACGATATGATTAAGGTTAAGGGAGTTAATATATACCCGGGGCAGATTGAAAACACCTTATCGGCTGTAGGCGGCGTTTCAAGCGAATACCAGGTTATTATCGGACATGAAAACGGCAAGGATAAACTGACGCTCAGGGTTGAAACAACGGCTGACAGTGACAATGCCGAGGTTGCTTTCCGAGTGGTGGACGTGTTCAAAAAGAAAATCGGTATAAAGATTTCATGCGAATGCGTGGATTTAGGCACCCTTCCGCGTTTCGAAAAGAAGTCAAAGAGGGTATTTGACAATCGGTTTGAATAAATGTAATTTGACATATAAAATTTAGTATGCTATAATAAAAAGTGTTTTAAACTACCGGTATTTTCAGGAACAATAATTTTTTAGAGGGTATGTTTCATGAATTATATTCATCAAATAATAAACAGCGATAAATTGGTTGAAATATTCGACCTGCCGCCTTTTATGAAAGGAAAATCTGTTGAAGTAATTATACTGCCTTTATATAATGAAATTAATGAAACGATGAACGTATTGAAAAAGAATCAGCATCAGAAGCTTCCGGGAAACGTCCGTTTTCGGATTTGTTTGGTGAATGTAGCATAGTTTCAGTACGCATTAATTATCACAAAGCTCCGCCCATTCGTCGGTGTAATCGGAGCAGAGCTTTCTGTATTCCTCCAGCTGCCCGTATTTTTCCTGCATCAGCTGATAATCGGCGCATACCTCCGGCATAGCCATTTCATCCTGTAATTTTATGATAATGGCTTCAAGCTTATCAATTTCATCCTCAAGCTCCCTTATCCGCTGACGTTTTTTTGCGTCCGCCGAACGCTGCTCCCTTGTACGGTAGGATTTAACGCTTTTTTCATCATCCTGCGGCTTTTCGTAACCGGCTTTCTCTTCAGTAACAATACGTTCGTTTTCAGCACCGCGCTCTTTTTTTGCGGATAAATAACCCTCAAACCCGCCTTCGAAGCTTTCTGCCGAGTTATCGGTAATTTCAATTACCCGTGATGCCAGCTTATTAATCAGGTATCGGTCATGCGACACGAATATGACGGTTCCGTCAAAAGAGCAGAGAGCGTCCTCTAAAACCTCTTTTGTATCGATATCAAGGTGGTTTGTCGGTTCGTCAAGAATCAGGACGTTTCCCCTTTCGAGCATCATCAGGGCAAAACAGAGCTTTGCCCTCTCTCCTCCCGAAATAACCCCTACGGTCTTGAAAACATTTTCCCCCGTAAGACGGACGCACCCCAAAAGCGAACGTATGGTTTGCTCGGTCATTGTACGGTAGCGTTTATGAATAGCGTCAATAACAGTATCATTCATGCTGAGCTGGGCGTTTTCCTGGTCAAAGTAGGATATCCGAACATTTTTTGCCCACTCTATTATACCATGGCTGCAGGGCAGCTTCCTCTGTATTATTTTCAGCAGGGACGACTTTCCTATTCCGTTTGAACCGATAACGGCAACCTTTTCCCCCCGCCTTATACTGAAAGATAGCGACTCGACAAGGGTCGTTTTATCATTCCCCTCCCCCACTGTTATGTCGATATTCTTCACGGCAAGCAAATCGACGGGAGGAACCAAATCATATTCAAATTTGATTTTTGCCTGCTTTTCATACATAACGGGCTTTTCAACGCGTTTAATAGCCTCGAGCTTTTTTATTCGGCTTTTCGCCATGTTCGACGTAGACGCCCTGACAAGGTTTTTTGCGATATAATCCTCAAGCTTGGCAATTTCTTCCTGCTGGGCAAGGTATTCCTTCATCCGGCGTTCGTTAAAGGCTTGCTTCTGAACCGTAAAAGCTGAATAATTCCCCTTAAAACGCCGCAGTGTCCCCCTCTCTATTTCACATACCGAGGTTGTAAGCCTGTCCAGGAAATAACGGTCATGGGAAACAATCAGCAGCGCGCCCTTATAGTCCTGCAAATATTCCTCAAGCCACATAATCGTGTTGAAATCAAGGTGGTTTGTCGGTTCGTCAAGTATGAGCAGCGACGGATTTTCAAGCAGGAGCTTTGCAAGCGCAAGACGGGTTTTCTCACCGCCGCTCAGCGTTTTAATATCCCGCTCATGCATTTCCTGGGGAAAGCCCATGCCGTTTAAAACCTTGCTGATTTTCACGTCGATTATATAACCGTCGTTGGTTTCAAAATAAGCAGTTTTCCGTGAGTATTCATCGGCTATGCTTTTATATTTAATTTCATCGTTATGGGAATCCGGCTGAGACATAATGGTTTCCAGTTCGCGCAGTCTTTGAGCAGTTTCTAAAAGCCCGGAAAATACTCCCTTCATCTCGCCGATGATTGTATTATCTCGGTCAAGCCCCGAATTCTGCGCAAGATAACCGATTGTCACGTTTTTGTTTACGGATATTCGTTCTGTATTGGGTTCGGGTTGTTTGTCAGGCAGCTCGTCCCCGGTAATAATACGCAAAAGCGTGGTTTTGCCCGAACCGTTTATACCTATCAGCCCAATCCGGTCATTATCCTCAATTGTCAGCGAAATATTCCGCAGAACCTGATTTCCGTTATAATATTTGTATATATTTTCCAGTGAAATAATCATTTTTTACTCCGGTTAAAATATTGGGAACGGCAATAATGCCGTTCCCTTAACAAAATTCAGATTATTATTTCATACAACTAGTGCCTCGTAACACCTAAAAGTTATAATATAATAATTAAAATCATACCGCCGCAGGCAGTATACCACCATTGTTAATTGTTAATTTTTAATTGTTAATTGATACTAATACATACTTGTCTGCAGCGCATTGCTGAAAATGAATTTATTAGAGGTATCGGTCTCTTTCGTATCAAAAAGCTCCGAAACCGTTACAAACTGAAAGCCGTCCTCTAAAAGCTTCGGTATGATTGTGTCAAGCGCCTCGACTGTCTTGCTGTTTCCCTGCATATCATGCAGAAGTATTATAGAACCGTCTTTAGTCTGGTTTATGATTCTTTCGGCGCGTTCGTCAGCCGAAACGCTGTCCTCCCAGTCGTTCGCACCGATACCCGCAATAAACGGAAGAGAAACCGCTTCCTGCATGACATTGTTCACTGCGATAAAGGGCGGACGGAAGAATTTTGTGCTGACCCCCGTGATTTCAAAAACCTTACCGTCGGTAAACTCAATTTCCTCCGCAATTTCCCCGGCGGTCAATTCCGTCATGTTGGAATGCGTCTTAGAATGGTTATGAATTTCGCATCCCATGTCAAAAGCACGTTTTACAACCTCTGCTGTGCTTTCGTTTATATTGTTCCCCACTACGAAAAACGACGCGGGTACTCCGTATTTTTCAAGCTTGTCAAGCACCTCCGCCGTGGTTGTAGTGTTCGGACCATCGTCAAATGTAAGGGCTATTACAGGTTTTGTTTGAACCACCTCATACACCAGCCTTTTTACTGTTTCGGCGGCGGACGTCGTTTCAGCCGCCATTGTTTCTTTTTCCGTCAACGATACGGTTTCGGCGTTGACCGGATTTTCTGAATTACATCCGGAAAACAGCATTACCGCTGATATTGCCGCAAATATTATAAATCTCATTTTATATATTCTATTCATTACCGGTGTCAAGCTCCTTCAAAAATTTTACCAGAGCGTCCGCCGCTTTGCCGTGGGTCTTTTCGGTGGGGTGCCAGTCGGCGGCATAACCGTCCTCGGCGTTCTGGGGTTCAAAAACCATTGACGTCACATTGGCGTCCCCCGTTTCCTCGGTATAGTTATAAACGGCGTATTCAACGTACGGATAAAGGTTCCAGCCCATAATACCGAGCGTACAAACAATTTTGGCGTCCGGGTTACTGCTTCTGACCTGTTTTATGAATTCGGTATAGGCAGCGGCATATTCCTCCTGCTTGGCGGAATCATTTTTTGTATAGCTGTCGTCGTTCGTGCCTAAGTTTATTACTATAATATCAGGCTGGCGTTTTGAGAAATCCCATTCAATTTCAGAAATCTGCTTCCCGTTCATATTTCCGTAGGAAAAACCTGCCTTTTCATAATACTGCGGAAGCGTCTGGCTTTCAACCTTTTCGCCGTTGCCGGAATACCCTGAAATGATACCGTATCCGCTGTATGAAACCATGCTGTAGTCAGCGTTCATAGCCTCGGCTGTTTTATATGCGTATGTTTTTGTAACATCCTCTGTCCTTGTGGAAAAATGGTTTTCCTTAACCTCATCGTCAACGCCGTAGCCGCAGGTAATTGAATCGCCGATAAATTCAATCAGCATATCCTTATCAGCCGCAGGCTTCAAATCCTCCCCGTCAATTTCAATCCCTGTTATGCCGAATGTCGACATAGCCGATTCTGAAAGCTTAACAACCCTGACAACGCTTTCTTTTTCGGGGTCAAGGTCAGAAACCGTGTATACCCTTTCTTCGGAGGTATCAAGCATATCGTCTATTTTGCGTTCGCCGTCCACATATACGGCAATCCTGGGGTTGTTGTCAATATTGGAAGCCGAAGCGGAACTGTCGCCCTTAACTGTTATATCGGCGCTTTTCCCTTTGAAGCTGAATTCTATACCGGTACCCGATAAAGCGCACCAGAGTACGTTGTTTTCGTCAAGATATGTACGTCCGAGCAATTTCACGTTTTCTTCGTTAGAAATAATTACACCCTCTTCTTCCGTTGTTTCGCCGGTAACGTTTTCAGCGGTATCAGTTTCCCCCGTTAATTCCGTTAATCCAGGTTCTCCGTTTACGGCTGTGCTGCACCCTGCTGATAAAATCATTCCCGCACATAAAAGAAATGCCAGTTTTTTCTTCAGATTCATCATAATTCTCCAATCGTATTTAATTGATTAATTAATGCATCAATTAATTATCCTAATAAATATAGTAACATTTCTTGACAAATTTGTCAAGAAGTATTACACTATATGTATGGGTTTATCAGAATATTTGCTTAATCCTTTATGCATTTTCTTCAGGTTATGTATTATATTTGAAAGGAATTTTTTAGTATGCCTTATTTAAAACAGCTTTTCTGCGATAACTGGTTCTTTTCCAAACAGGATAAAACCGCCGAAATTGATATTGTTACTGAAATCAAGGACTGGAAGCCTGTTGATATCCCCCATGACTGGCTGATTTGGCAGACCGCCGGCCTTTATGAAAGCTCAAACGGATTTTACAGGAAAACCTTTACATACGACGGCAATAAACCGTGCGTTTCATTCAGGTTTGAAGGCGTTTACATGAATTCAAGCGTCTATATCAACGGCAGTCATGTGTTCGACTGGAAATACGGATACTCAACCTTTGAGTTTGACGCTTCAGGGTTAATCAGGCAGGGCGAAAATGAAATCGTTGTCATCGTCCGTCATCACGCCCCCAATTCAAGGTGGTATTCGGGAGCGGGGATTTACCGCCCTGTCTATATGATTACAAGAAGCGGTGAGCATTTTTCCACGGACGGCATTTATTTTTCGGCTGTTCGGGATGATAATAACAAGGGCTTATGGACTGTCAGGATTGAAGCCGAAATTATAAACCCGGAGAATAAAAGCCTTGATGTCAGGCATAAGCTCACAGGAAAGGACGGCAGAGTATTTACATTTGAGCATGACGTAAAAAAGGGGTTTGTTGAAGCCGTAATTTCCGAACCTCATATCTGGGATACTGATAACCCACAGTCCTATGCGTTAAAAAGCGAGCTTATTTACCAGAACGAGGTCATTGATACCGAAGAATGTACCGTTGGATTCAGGAAAACTGAATTTTTACCCGATGGATTTTTCCTCAACGGCAGGAAAATCAAGTTCAGCGGCGTATGCCTTCACCATGACCTCGGAGCATTAGGAGCCGCCGTCAATAAAGCGGCTTTAAGGCGGCAGCTTGAATCCATGCTTGATATGGGAGTAAATGCCGTGCGTACTTCCCATAATATGCCCTCAAAAGAGTTTATGGAGCTTGCCGACGAGCTTGGCATATTAATCATTTCCGAAGCTTTCGATATGTGGCAGCTGCCTAAGACCGAGTTTGACTATGCCCGTTTTTTTGACGAATGGATGCCCTCCGACGTCGCTTCATGGGTACGCCGCGACAGGAACCATCCTTCCGTAATAATGTGGAGTATCGGCAACGAAATTTATGACACCCACTGCCGTCCCGAAGCTCTCAGCGTAACTAAACTTCTGTATGAAAACGTTTTAAAGCATGACCCGTATAAAAATGCCGTCGCTACTATAGGCTCGAATTATATGTGGTGGGAACCCGCCCGGAAATGTGCCGATGTGCTGAAAATAGCGGGATATAATTATTCCGAGTCTGTTTATGACAAGCATCATGAGGAACATCCCGACTGGTTTATTTACGGAAGCGAAACCGCCTCCAGGGTGCAAAGCCGCGGAATTTACCATTTTCCGGCGGACTGCCCCGTCATAACCTATGAGGATTTGCAATGCTCAGGGCTTGAAAACTCCCGTTCCGGTCTTGGAGACAGGACACTGCAGTATTCCATAAAAGCCGAAAGGGACAACAGCTTTTCGGGCGGACAGTTCATCTGGACCGGCGCCGACTATATCGGCGAGCCCTCCCCCTACTGGACGAAAAACTCATACTTCGGTCAGATTGATACGGCGGGGCTGAAAAAAGACCAGTTTTACCTTTACCGTACCATGTGGAAAAAAGACGCGTCCGTGCTTCACCTTTTCCCGTACTGGGATTTTAACGAAGGTCAGCTTATCGATGTTTACGCATACACCACCTGCCCTAAGGTTGAATTATATCTTAATGATGTACTAATCGGAACTGAGGAAATTGATATTGAAAACGGTGAAAAGCTGAATTGCTGCTGGCGTATTCCGTATTCAGAAGGAACCCTCAAAGCAATCGGTTATGACATAAATGGCGTTAAAATCCTTGAAGACGTCTGCGAATCCTTCGGAGACGGCGTTAAACTAATGCTTGAAGCCGATAAAACCGTTATTAATGCCGACGGTGAGGACATTTCCTTTATAACAATTTCAACGGTTGATGAGAACGGTGTTTTTGTCGCTAACGCAAAGAGTCGTATGAATGTTACGGTAAGCGGCGCGGGACGCCTCGTCGGTCTTGACAGCGGTGATTCCACCGATTATGACGAGTATAAGGGAACGTCGAAAAAGCTTTTTGGCGGAAAGCTTGTCGCTATGGTCGCGGCTAAGGATTATCCCGGTGACTGCGCCGTAACCGTTTCATCCATGGGATTTGAAAGCGAAACGCTGAAAATCGAAGCCGTTCCTGCCGCAGTTAAAAAAGGAATTTCATGTGCAGCCGAAAATATTCCTTCCCCTGAAAACAATGAAATTCCGGTGAGGAAAATCGGGCTTAAAGCGGAGCGTACAAAGCTTGACAGGGAAAACATGACGTCCGCGGTTGAGTTTGTCTGCTACCCCCTGAACAATACCTATAATGACCCCGTTTTCAGGGTTGTCACAAACGGCGGTATCGAAACAAATAACGCTAAAGTTGAGATTACCGGCGGAAAAGCTGTCGTTACAGCCGTCGGTGACGGAGAGTTCCGCTTAAGGGCTACCTGCCGGAACGGAAAAGAATTCCCGGAGGTTTTATCCGACCTTGAATTCATCGTCGAAGGAGTAGGCGCTGCCGTGTTCGACCCGTACAGCTTTATTCCGGCTTCATTGTCCAACGCGTCTTCATTTGTGCTGGACGGCGACCTTGACGGCGGAATCCGGGCAAAACCAGAAATGACCTGTATCGGGTTCAAAAATGTAGATTTCGGTGAAACAGGAAGCAGCAGAATATCAATTCCGATTATCCACTGGCACACCTCAGACCCGCTTCCTATAGAGATTTGGAAGGGTATGCCCTATGAGGAGGGAGCCGTTTGTGTTTACAGGGGTGAATACAAAGCTGACTTCATTTGGCAGACCTATCAGGAAAACACCTTTGAGCTTTCGGAAACCTTAACCGGCATTCAGACAATATGCATCGCTCTGAGGCAGGTTGAGCAGAGGGTTTCCGTCAAAGGGTTTGTCTTTGAGAAAAGCGAAAAGGCATACGCTAAAATACCGGCGGTGTCAAACAACCGTATTTTCGGGGATTCTTTCACAATAAACGAAAAAGGCTTCATCTCCCATATAAAAAATAACGTTACCGTTGAATTTGACGGGATGGACTTCACAAAAGGCTTCAGAGCTCTTACCGTACGCGGCAGAACCTATAACCGGCTGGATTCCGTACACATCATATTCACGAACGACACGGGAAGCGAACGCCGACTGGCGGAATTCAAGCATACCGAAAAAATGACCGAAAAAACCTTTAAGCTGGACGGAGTTACGGGACTCTATCAGGTTAAATTCGTTTTCCTCCCCGGAGCCGACTTTGACTTTGAATGGTTCAGATTTGAATAAAATATAATACATACTGAACAATTACACATTTTGTGTAATTGTTCACAATAAACGAGTTGTGTGGTTTTGCTGCAGCGCCGGGGTTGGCAATGAAATATTATTAAAACACTAAAAATATAAGGAGCTACCGCATAATTTTAAAAATGCATAATATAGTCGTTTAACTTTAAAACGGTTCGTTTAAAGTTAAACGGATTTCCGCTGTGTGTGCTTTAATACGTAGGGGACGCCCTGTGTGGCGTCCCGCTTTTTTACGAAATCATATAATTAACTGTTTATTTTGTATTTATACCAGTACCTCGTAACATCTAAAAATTGCGAATAATAAATTAAAATTATACCGCCACAGGCGGTATACCACCATTGTTAATTGTTAATTTTTAATTGTTAATTGGTATTAAATTCATATTCATCTGAAATGCTCAGAATTTCATTGTCATCTCCTATTTGAGCAACAGAAATAATGTCGCCCTCCTGAAGCCCGCCGTTATCATTTGCATAAAGTGAATTTTTATCTTTAAAGACGGTTTCCGTCTTTTTTCCGTTTATAAGGACTGTGCTGAAAGCTGTAAAATTATTCCCCTTTACCGATAGATTAATTTCATACTGTTCATCCTCGGCATTTATGCTTGAAACGTTTTCTACGTATGTCTTACGCAAGCCCATTACCATATCAGCCGGTTTATAAAGGTTCCCCCCTGTTAATTCATCCCTGTAAATATACTTTTCGCCGAAAAGCAAATCATAGCTCAGATAATGCATTAAATCAGGGTAATCCCCGCTTTCGCTGAAATACCTGTTATATGTGCTGACATAGCCGCCGTTAAGTCCGAGCCTATCCATTGTATATGCGGACAGCCTGTACGCATCGAGATTCACTTTACGGACATCAAAATCAAAATTGCTCCATATGACATACTCGGTATCTAAAAGGGAGCCGTTTTCAAGCATTTCATTATCCAGTTCAAGATTCGGCAGGTGGTCGCCGTAAAAAACAACGGCTGATGGTTCGCTGTGACCGGAAAAATAACCGGTAATTTCTTTTATAAGCTTATCGGTTTCATGAAGCTGGTTTATATAATACTCCATCGCCGTTTTCTGTTCGTCTGTCATTTCAGGGCTGTGCGAAGTGATTTTAACATCCGAAGGGGCGTCTTCGGGGAAATCCTCAGGATATTTACCGTGCGGCTGAACGGAAATAGCATAAACAAAATCCCTTGCTTCGGTAAGACTGACAGCATCGGTTATCTCTTTGAGCAGCAGACTGTCGTCAGCCCATCCCAAAGCGTTATAACTGACATTATCCATATATTCGATTGATGTAAAAGTATCAAATCCAAGGTTCGGGAAAACCTTGTGGCGGTCATAAAAAGTACCGTCGTTATTGTGAATGGCATGGCTTTTATATCCGTACCGGCTTAAATCATAACATATGCTCTCGCAGGGCGTATCCTTTAAAACAGTTTTGTAAGGATATTCGCTTGTTCCGAAAAAATCAAGGCTTATGCCCGACAGAATTTCAAACTCCGTATTTGCCGTGCCTGCCCCGATAGACGGAACTGTAAGAAACCCGGATGAATAATTATCTCTCAGCTCAGTGAAATTAGGAACCGGGTTTTCACTGAATTCCATACCGGAGATATAATTAACGTCAAAGAAGGATTCCAGCTGAATCATTATTATATTAGGCAGTATATCCGGCTCGGTATTCTCTTTTTTATCGTCAAGTAAATTCCTTATTTCGTTCATTTTAACTTCGCCGTATTCATCCGGCTTGTTAATCCCCTGGTCGATGAAGCTGTTGGAGAAACAGTAAGCAAAACCGTAATCCTCATAAGCGTCGGCAATATTGGGATAATTTGTAGAGGCGGTTTCCGCCGCTATCGAGGTGCCGTTTATAACAAAAACACTTATAAAAGCGGATGCAATAACGGCTGCTGATGTGAAGTAATGAATGCTTTCCTTTACCTTAGGAGCTTTCAGCCATAACAGTACAAGTCCTGCAACAACCGCGGCAGAAACAACGCAAAGCAGCACTATCTGCCATCCCTTAAGATATACGTCAATTATACCTATTACTGAGCTTAGTATCTGTAAATCAACGGCGGAAAACGGAGTGATTCTGAATCCCAGTAGCACAAAATTAACTATTCCGCAGGTAAGCCATACCAGAGATATAAGGGTCAGTCCGAATGCGCGGCGTCTGAAAACCAGACATACCGACATTGTCAGGAAAATAATAAGGGCGTTATATAAAAACATAAAGGGACGGTCGAAAATATACCCGAAACCGTCAAAAATACTCCGGCGCCCCAGACATTCAATAGCCGTATTCATAATAAAAGCCGCTAAGGCAATAAAAATCATTATATGCTTTTCATACAGTAATTTAATACCATAAAAAAAATTTACTAAAACTTTTTTCATCATGCCGCTCCTTAAAACTAAAAAGCAATTGTAAAAATCATCATTATTATTTATTTTTGAATTATTCCGATATAATGAAATAATTTTTATTTATATCACTTATGTTAAAACGCTGTAAAGATTATAGCACATATATTAAATTAATGCAATATTAAAATTTAACAAAAATACAAATCCTAGCCAATAATAATATTATGTCTAAAGAAACTGATTATTAATAATACCGCCGAAGTCGGTACACCACCATTGTTAATTATTAATTATTAATTGCTGCCCCCCTTGTTTTTGAATATTTCAAGCGCGCGGTTAATGTCATCTGCGTTCTTTTTATCTTCCCAGTAAATCATCAGATGAGAAAACCCGTATACAAACACGGTGGATAAAAGCATAAATATTACTCCCGGAAAAGATACGGCATACCATCTGAAAAAACCGCCAAGCACAAGAACCGAGGCTGTGATTAATAAAAAGTGTATAATCAGACGGATAGCATATTCTTTTTTACTCATATCCTTATTAGGATAAAATACAACAGTAACAAGAGAGGTTACAAACCCGAGCAGCAGGCACTGCCATAAAACATAAGAAAAACACATCTCAATACCGCTTAATGTCATATTTATGGCGCAAACCAAAACGGTGCCCGTCGTAATTTTAGTAAAAAAGCTGAAGAATGATTTGATTGTATCCATGGTCACACCCCGATTCCAAGTTTTTTCTTCAGGTCAGGCAAATACTGCCTTGAAATTATCAGCCTTTCATCATTTGACAAAAGCGCTTCGAAACGTCCGTTAAAAGAGGGGAACAGCTTTTGGATTCTGTTAATATTAACAATAACCGATTTTGAAATCCTGATAAAATCTGTCTGTTCAAAACGCCGTTCCAGCTCGTAAAGCTTCATTTTTATTTCGTATACGCTGCTTTCGCAGTATACAAAGGTTTTGTTGTCGACCGACTCAAAATAAAATACTGTACCCGGGGGAACCATGCAAATGCTATCTCCGTCGCTGCATACAAGGTTTTCATGCTCCGCTTTGACCATTGCTATCAGTTTCAGCATCCTGTCGTCAAGATTCCTGACTTTAAAAACGATTTCGTCTTCTTCGTCGCTTAAAATATCCTGTATGGTTATTTTGATATTAATCATCCCCCCGTGAAATTATCTGTCGCTTAACGAACGCTTCCTCATTATAATAACGCTGATACCCAGAAACACCATTCCGTACAGAATCATTAACCCAAGCTGCATGCCTTCGCTGATAATATTATCTCCGATACTAAGGGTAATGCCGAACTCCTCGAAAAATACATCCGCCTGTTCCGCCGGTATATTCTGGACAACCCTTCTCATGGCGTCCTCGGAAATAATTCTTCTGAATGCCGTCGCTCCGTGCAGAACGGGCAGCAGTTTAAGGAATTTCTGTACGAAATCGGGTATTGCCGACACCGGGAGATAAATTGCCCCCATGAACCCGACAAGCGTTCCGGTTATGGTGCCGAGGCTTGACCATGCTTTTCCGCTTTTAACAAAAACCGCAATCAGATACATCATGGATGAATAAGTAAAGGAATTAACTAAAATTGCGGCAAACAACCTAATATACCGGGATATAGACAGCATTCGGGCTCCCGAAGCCGCCGCATATGCTCCCGCTCCCGCGAATGTTATAACACATATTATAACCGACGTTATAAATGACGCTCCCAGATATCCAAGTGCGATTTTAAGCCTTCCCGCCGGCGACACATAAAAGCTTTGCAGTTTGTTTGTTACCTTGTCGTCAACCATTGACATCGAAGAAAAAGCGATTGTCACAGCATTTACAGACACCATTCCGGCTATTGCCCACATCAGGACAGCAAGCTCGGCATTTGTTCTCAGTTCTTGAGTTTCTTCAATACCGTAATATTCCAGAATGCTTAAAATACTGTTTACGCACATATCACCCAGGAAAAACACCATAAGCATTATTACCACAAGCATTGAAATCAATGAAAAAAAGACTGCCGATTTATCCCTGAAATAAATTTTAAGGTTTCTTGAAATAAGCGCGCCTGTCTGTTTCATCAGGATTCCCCCCCTTTTAAACCGGACGGACTTCCTACAGCGTTCAGGAAAACGTCGTCCATACTTCCGGCTATTGTCTCAAAGCCGCTGATTTTCGGATGAAGCTCATTCAGAATCGCAACGGCGTCAAGCGTTTTATCAATATAAACCGTATACCCTGAATCGGTGCGCTTGAAATTCCTTCCCGAAAGGTGGGAACCGATGTCTTCATCAGTATATAGCATCAGCTTATCCTTGGCGAATTTCTCTTTCAGCTCAAACGGGGTACCCTGAGCATAAATTTTCCCTTTGTCAATAATAACTATTTTATTTGCTTTTGCGGCCTCTTCCATGTAATGAGTAGTCAGGAAAACGGTCATAGCGGTATTTGCGCGCAGCTTTTCTATTGTTTTCCAGACTATTTTTCTGGTGGAGGGGTCAAGTCCTGTGGTGGGTTCGTCCAGAAACAGAATTTCAGGAGTATGCATAAGCGCGGCTGCGATTTCACACCGGCGTTTCTGACCGCCGGAGAGGTTTTTATACCTTTTTTTCAATATGTCCCCCAGTTCGAACATTTCCGTTATTTTCCGGAGATTTTTTTTGACATCCTGCCTGTTTTCATAAAGGACTCCCCTTAAAATCAGGTTTTCCTCCGCGGTAAGAAAACCGTCAAGGCAGTTGTGCTGATAAACGACGCCGATTTTACGGTGTATGTCTTCATTGTCCTTACCGACGGTGAATCCGCAGATTTCCGCTGTTCCGTCCGTCTGCGGCATAAGTGCGGACAATATGTTGATTGTCGTTGACTTTCCCGCTCCGTTCACGCCTAAAAACCCGAAGAAATCCCCCTTCTGGACGGTGAAGTCTATTCCGTCGACCGCTTTAACTTCCCCGAAGTGCTTTTTAAGGTTTTTTACGCTTATTATATCATGCATATCCCTTGCCCCTTTCCTGTAGCTTTCTGAAACCATCCATGGGTTTAAAACTATAGTATCACAGGAAAGAGGCGTTTTCAAGAGCGTTTCGGCAAAGTGCGTTATCATGAAGCTGAAATGCTGAAATCACTGCGTGAAATGCACATACTACACTGACTTTATTTCCAGCTCAGGCGGGACTGTCCGTAAAATATCCTCCGCCGAGCCCGTATCGTAAATCCAATCCTGTATTTTATCCCTGCGAATAACAACGGGCATGCGGTCATGTATAACCGAGGCGGATTTGTTCGCGTTTGCCGTTATAATAACAAACCTCGGCTCACCGCCGGAAACATTCCATAATCCCGCCATATAAAGAATATCCGAATCAGGAACGGTATGAAAATATTTTTGTTTATCCCTGTCCCACTCATAATAACCGGAGCTTAAAACAACGCACCGGCGGTTCAGAAAGCTGTCCTTAAACGCCGCTTTTTCCCGTACGGTTTCGGCGCGGGCATTTATTAATACGCGGCTTCCCTTATAGCCTTTAAATCCCCACTTCACCGGCACGGGGGATATTTCACTGTTTTTATTTACGAGGACGGGTGCGGTGTCCGTCGGGTAAATATCTCCGTATTTTATTTTACTGTCGGGGTACCTTTCCTTTACCTTCTGCATTATTCCGGCAAGCTCGCTGTCAAAGTCGTCATCGCCGGGAAGCCTGAATCTTCCGCACATAAATATTACCTCTTTCTGTATTAAAGTTTAGGAAACGAAGTTTTTCAAACTTTAGCCTCTACAAACCATTTTTCCCCGTCGTAAAAAATATATGCCTGCTGGTTTTCAATCCTGCATGTATAGCGCAGGCCAAGGCCGCCCGCTTTCATGCTTGCCCTGTTTTTCTTGTCAATGACCTTATCGATTTCATATTTTGTGCCGTCCTCCCAGACTATAGCATGAGGCGTTATGTTTCCGTCCGTGCCAAAAGTTGCGCTGACTTCCACAAAGACTTTCCGCACAAGAACCATCTCCTAAAAATTTATAAAAGTATTTAAATGCTCCTTTTTAAAGTCATGCTTAGAGTAATCAAAATCCGTCAGCATAACGCCGCGCTGAAGAGACGAGTGCCCGAAACGGTTTCTTATGCCGTCAACCGCCGTTTCCAGTTCCTCATGCTTGAAGATTCTGGCGCAATCCGATAAAAAGGAGAGCTGAATAAAATCGGCGTATTTAAGCTGAGAAGCCCTGACCCCCAGTCCGCGCACGGGCTGACCGTCATGATTAGCCTTAAAAAGCGACATGGCAAGGTCGAATATTGATTTTGACGTTCGGTTGGGAACGTCAAGCTTTGCCTGGCGTTCAATCCATGACAGGTTTGCGCTCCTGATTGAAAGCTGCACCGTTTCACACACAAATTCATGCTCCCGCAGCCTCGCCGAAACGCTTTCGCTGAGCATCATAAGCGTCATTTTTGCGTCGCTTTCCGTCAGTATATCCTGCGGGGCGGTTGTGGAGTTGCCGATTGACTTTATAACGGGATTCACTCCTGCCGCCGAAACGGGGGTGCTGTCGAAGCCGTTGGCGTATCCCCAGATGAGCAGCCCCGTTTTTCCGAGCCAGCAGTTCATATTTCCAGGCTCGGTTCTTGCGAGTTCGCCTATTGTGTATATATAACGGCTCATCAGCTTTTTCAGAGTTGAATATCCCACAAAAATCATTTCATTTACGGGCAGCTTCCATACCTTCTCCTTAAAGTCTTCCTTGGTTATAACGGTTACGGCGTCCGGCTTTTTCATGTCGGAGCCGAGCTTTGAGAAAACCTTGTTATATGATACCCCTATGGAAACTGTTATGCCCAGCTCTGTTTTCACCCTTTTGCGGATTTTTTGGGCTATCTCTTCTCCCGAACCGAAGAGCATAGAGCTTCCCGTCACGTCAATCCATGCCTCGTCCAGACCGAACGGCTCGATTCTGTCGGTATAGTCAGCATAAATATCCTGAAGCATTTTCGAATGCTTCAGATATAAGTCATAATGGGGGGGTATAAACATAATATCAGGGCATTTCTGCTTTGCATGCCAAAGCACGTCGCCCGTCTTAACCCCGCAGGCTTTAGCCTCGTTGCTTTTCGCGAGGACAATTCCGTGCCGTTCCTCAACGTTTCCGGCCACCGCTATAGGTTTTCCGTGCAATGACGGATTATACAGGCATTCAACCGAAGCGTAGAAATTGTTTGCGTCGGAATGAAGTATAGAACGTTCCGTATTTTCCATTTTATCACCACTAAACGAAATATATGTTTCGTTTATATTATAGAACAAATGTTCCTAAATGTCAAGAGGAAAAATCTGCATACGCAAAAAAATATACGGTAAATATTTATAAAATTTCAAAAAGGTATTGACATTAGAGCCGCTCTATGCTTTATACTATAATTGCAGCTGTAATTATAATTATAAAGGAGGATATAAAGTGTATTATTCTATAGGGGAAATGTCATCGATGGTAAACATTTCAAAGGACACCCTGAGATATTATGACGAAACGGGCGTATTGAAGCCCTGTATGATTGACCCTGAAAACGGATACAGGTATTACAGTATTGAGCAGGCGGAAACCATTGCCGGAATCATTGAATATAAGGAATACGGCTTTTCCTTAGAACAAATCAGGGTATTGCTGCTTTGCAATGATGACGCGGAATTAAGGTCAGCTCTTCAAAAACAGGAGCAGGAGCTTATCAGACGGAAAAACAGGCTGGAAATTGCTTTAGTAAGATTAAGAAACAGAATGGAGGTTACGTCAATGGAAAATAAAGATAAAAAAAAGGTTTTAATAACAGACGACTCGGATTTTATGCGTATAATGCTTTCTGAACTGATAAACAAACATGGCGGTTTTATACCTTTGGAAGCAAAAACAGGTGAAGAGGCGCTGAGCCTGTATGCTTCGGAAAAACCATGGCTTGTGCTAATGGATATTATGATGCCCGGAGGTATGGACGGCATTGAGTGTACGGAGAAAATCCGCCGGCTAGACCCTGACGCAAATATCATAATAATATCGGCGTATGATGATGAAAAAAATAAAAATGCCGCAAAAAAAGCGGGGGCAGGCGGTTTTATAGCAAAACCTTTCAACGGAAATATACTTCTTGATTTATTATCTGACAGGATTCCGGAAATTAATACTGAAAAAAGGTATATTAAGTTCTAAAATAATTTTTATTTCAAATGTAAACAGCCGGAAACAGATTTAATCAGTTTCCGGTTGTTTTCGTATATTATATTACTTTAATTCCGTAGCTTCCGCAAAGTTCGTTAATACCGTATCTGTAAATCATTCCCAGAGGATTCAGAACCCAAAGGTTATCCCTGCGTTTTATTTCACAGGCAACCAGCGTTTTTTCGTTAAGCTTGCCCTGAAGCGGGAATATGTAGGTTTTCCCGTCGTCGCAGGCAATACGCATGGCAGGCTCCTTTAACCTTGAAAAATTAACATCGGGAGCGGCGTCATAAATAGAAAATGCTATATCCGTCTGTGAAATATCCGGTGCTATGGACTTAAGGTTCAAAAACATAACCCTTTTGTCCGGCGCGTTTAAATATTTTACGCCCGTACAGGCTGAATGGTCGTTGCCGAAAAACACGAAATTGTTTTTTGCTCTTACCGAACCGTATGAATCAAGCAGAAACGCATATATGTCAATATCCATCGGGAAGTCCGAAGATGCGCAGACAAGGTCTATTTCAGCATTTGTACAGGTTAAATTTATATTCTGACCCCGGCGGATAATAATTTCATCATTATTATCGGGTGAATAAAGCTTTTCTGTATTTTTAAGGTTATAATTAATTTCGGGGAAAATAATACTTTCTGCGATGATATCCTGTTCGGTGAAATGTCCCGCCGCGTTGTATTCGGAGGGTTCAAATATGACCGTGCCGTTATGCGTGTCAGTTAAATTTTCATCCGCGGTTCCGCTGAGGTATATTCTTCTTGTTACGGCGGATTTTAAGAAAATTTCACCGTAAATATACGAACCGGTTCTGACGGGCGATGTTTCGATTGTAACAGTGTTTATTCCAGCCTTCAGTTTATCGGGATAGATTTTAACATCATAAAAGGAAGCAATTAGTTCGGCATCGACAGGCACATCGAGCATAAATCTGAATATATGCTTTTTATCGCTTGAAAAACTGCCCATATTAAGGACTTTGGGGATGCCCCAGTATTTTTCCTCCCCTGCGATTCCCGCTAAATTTCCGATAACTTCGACATTTTCAAAAGAAGTATCATGAACGGTCGAGTATATTGAAATATATTTATGAGGAGGGAGCGAATCATTGGTAATTTCCACTCTCAGGTTTCTGAGCGTTACGCCGGGAGCTTTAACAGTCAGGATTGCCCCTGTTCCTCCCCATAAAGTCGTATTGTTCCCGATGACAGTACATGGTTTGTTAATTTCAAACGGTCCTTCAAATTCACCTCCCGGCAGATTTACGGTGCCGTAATTCTCCGGGCTGTCCAAAAGCCTTTGTATATCTGAATTATTCAATAAAAACTACTCCTAATAATGATATTAACGGTAATTGATTTATTACATTAAACAGCGCTTTTTTTAGCACGCATTTTTATAATTAATTTCCTTATAAGGTCTATAGGAATTATAGAGACAGCCAGTCCCAGAACAACAATCCACTGAATAAAGGTTAAACCGTAGCAGTTCATTATAGCGCCGCCGACATAGATTAAAGCGGCTTGAATAACAACGATTAAGCCAAGTATTTTAAGGAATCCGAAATTTCCCTTTATATTGTCAAACAGGTCGGTTTTTTCGGTACGGGCGTTGAAGGCATTGAAAACGGCGAGAAAAACGAAAAGGGCAAAATAGCCGGTGTATAAATCCCTGAAAAGGGTTCCATCGGCAGCCGGAATATTATTCAGTACCGGGATTTTGAACAATCCCCCTGATGAATTATAGGTGCTGAATGCTTCCGTATCGGTTTCAAGGAACATATACTGCAAAGGCCTTAATAGAAGGAACGACAAACTGATAATAAAAGCCCAGAATGCTCCTGTGATAATCTGCGTCCACATTAATTTTGAAACTATAGGTTCTGTGCGTGTTTTTGGTTTTTCATCCATGAATCTCTGGAGTGCCGGTTCGCCTCCGAACGCCAGTGCCGCCAGCGTATCCATAACAAGGTTAATCCATAGAATCTGAGTTATGCTCAGAGGGTTGTCCATTCCAAGCAAAGGACATATGAAGGATACCGCGACAGCAGTAACATTAATGGTAAGCTGGAAAACTATAAATTTTCTTATGGAATTAAATATCGTGCGTCCATATAGAATAGCTTTCTGTATTGAATTGAAATTATCGTCGAGGATAACAATATCGGACGCTTCCTTTGCTACTTCCGTGCCTCCGCCCATTGCAAAACCGACGTCGGCTTTCTTCAGCGCGGGTGAGTCATTCACTCCGTCCCCTGTCATACCCGTTACCAAATCAAGCTCCTGAGACAGGCGGACAAGCCTTGACTTATCCGTCGGCAGCGCTCTCGCTATTACGCGTATTTTCGGAAGAACCTTTTTTATTTCGTCATCGCTCATTGAAGCAAGCTCGTCGGAAGTCATAATAACGGGGTCAATGATATTAAAAATTCCCGCGTCATTGGCTATGGCAACGGCAGTGTCCTTTCGGTCTCCGGTTATCATAATTACCTGTACGCCCGCCTTTTGAACCTCGGCGATTGACGTTACCGATTCCGGGCGTACCTCATCCCTGATACCCAGTATGCCGACTAAAGTCCAGCCGCCTTCAGGGAGTTTTTCATCGGTAATGACGTCATCGGAAATAGCAATGGCAAGCACCCTTATTGCGCGCTTTGCAAGCTCGTCAATACGTTTTTCGATAATCCAGTTATCATCGGCGGTATGCTTATTCCCCTCAGAATCAAAAAAATACCTGCATTTCTTTAATATTTTTTCGGGAGCGCCTTTAATAGCCGTTATGTTTGTATTCCCGAAAGACAGGGTTGTAGCCGAATATTTATCGGCGCTGTTGAAGGGGAGCGCTGCAATTTTCTCAGCCTTTCCGCTGTCCTTGCTGAGACTGTCCTTTGCGAACGCAAGAACGGCGCGTTCGGTAGCGTTACCCCCGATTACCTTATCCCCGTTTATTATGGCATTTGTATTTTCCGAAATCGCCATGACCAAAAGCTGACCGAGCTTGCCGTTGATTGACTTGCAGGATTTATACTCAGTGCCGTAGCCGTCTGTAAAGGATACGGTTTCCAGCAAGCCCTTTGTAATAGTTCCGGTTTTATCGGAAAAAAGAATGTTAAGACTTCCGGCTGTTTCTATACCGGCTATTTTTCTTACAAGGACGTTGTCTTTCAGCATCTTGCCCATATTCTGAGCCGATACGATGGCAATCATAAGCGGAAGCCCCTCCGGGACCGCCATAACAATAATAATTACCGCTAAAATAATAGCGTCAAGGAAATCTTTAATAAGCGTTCCCGCAAATGAGCCGTCAAAATAAATACCTAATCCCGTTTCAAAAATGCGGGATAAAATAAAAGCCGCTGCAATAGCAATGCCTCCGATATAACCGAATTTGCTTATCCCCCCAGCCAAAGCGGACAGCTTTACTTTCAAGGGTGATTCGCGGTCGGTATCCTGCTGCAGTTCGGCTGCGATTTTACCGTATTCGCTTTTATCGCCTACAGATGTTATTTTAGCTACGGCGTTGCCGGAGCAAACAATAGTCCCCCTGAAAATTTTATATGGATTAAGTGTGTCAAGCGGAGTGCCGTCTTCGGTATAATCATCGGGAACGGCGTTTTTCGGAGCTTCAGCCGATTCTCCGTTAAGAACCGACTGGTCAGCTTTAATGCTGCCGTCAATTATAATACCGTCTGCCGGGATTTTATCGCCCGACTGCAAAAGCACAAGGTCGCCGCATACAACGTCATCTATTGGAATTTCAACGATATTCTGTCCGTTCCGGTAAACCTTGCACAGTATTTTAGACGCGCTTTCCTGAAGCTTTTTGAATGCGTTTTCATTGCGGTATTCCGAAAATGTGGATACAAGCGTTGCAAGGATTATCGCCAGTGCGATACCGAGCGGTTCATACCATTCAATTTCAGTCTCGACAATTCCCATATTGCTCAGCAGAAGAATAATAATATTTATAAGCAAGGCAACTATCAGAATTTTTACCATAGGGTCGGTGAAATTGAGAAGCAGCTTTCTTATAAAGGTTTCGCCCTTAACCTCCGTAAGGCTGTTGCTGCCGTGTGTTTCGCGGGATTTTTGCACTTCGTTTTCATTAAGGCCGTTGAACGCCATTCTAAACTCCTTCTGCCGTTTTGCAGCTGTATAAATTTAACAAATTTTATCAGGATAAATGTCAGCGGGGTTTACCGCCTGTACGCGGGTCTGAACGGCTTCGCCGTTTTGTGCGTGAAACGCACATATTTTAATTTACGGAGTAAATTAAAACAGACCCGCTGTTCCGCCGGGAATGTTCGGTGTTATCTTAACGCGGATAAGCATACCCCTGTCCTCGCGGGAAGCGCGGAAAACCGTATTATCCTGTAAATGTATGGCCTGTCCTGCCGGCACCGGATTTCCTTTCGGCGAAAGCAGTCCGCTGGCATCGCTGTTGATAAGATACCATTTGTCATTATGACAGCAAACATAAGCCTGCAAAGATTTATCCGACTTTTCATCAGGGAAGATGCCCGAAATCATATGCCACTTGAAAAGGGGTGTGTTATTTACAATATCAAGCTCGGAATACTGCCGCCATTGCCCCTGATGGCCGCGTATTTCAGAATTAAGGTGAAACCTTACAATATTCTTGTCAGAGGCTCTGGTCTGGCAGAAAGGACATACCGGGTTCTGCACATCGTAAAGTACGAACCACCTTTTGCTGCAGTCGGGATTGGAGCATTTATGAAGCAAATCCCATGTAGTTACAAGTCCCCTCTCCCATTCCATTGCTGAAGGACGCATATAGGGGTTATGAAGTCCGTCGACGAAAGCCCTTAAAAAAAGCTTTTCGAGTATGGGACCCAAATCCCTTATACCCCACCTGTATGAATTAGGACGGTTTGACGCGTCGGTAGGATGTTCCGTGAAAAGAGCCATTTCTCCCAAGCCTAAAAAATCGTCCTTTTCTGCTGATTCGGATGAAAAAATCTTCGGTCCCATAAGCGGATGCCGGTTAAAAAGGTATTCATATATCAGAACAGCAAGAGCGTGCAAATCGGTGGATGAGCTTGGAATAACCCGCCTGGGGTCATTCCTGTCAAGCTCCATTGTCGAAAGCACCTCAGGAGCGATATAGCCGCGGGTTCCGGCGACCTCGGGAGGATAAATCCCGGGAACGACAAGGGAATCTATGTCGATAACAACGCAGTTTCCTGTCCGGGGGTCAATCAGCACATTATTATTTGAAAGGTCGGAGTGTGCCAGACCCGCCTGGTGAAGCCTGCGGATTGAACGTGAAAGCAAAAGGGACATCTGAATCATTGACCTGAAATCCCCAAGCTCGCTGCGGTTTAAAAACCTCCTGTTGCTGGAAGTAAACCAGTTGCTTTTTTTATCCTTGCCGTTTAAGTCCAGAAACTGTGAAGCGTTGCCGTCGAAAAAGAAATTCAAAGGATAGGCGGGAGAAACGATTCCGAATTCCGGCTCAACAACAATATCCGTCAGCCAGCAAAAACGCTCCTTGAAATAATCTGCAATTTTTTCGTCATTGCCGATAGCGCCGCCCGCTTTTTCGGGAAGGGTAGGATTATACCGCCCGATAATAGCTTCAATACGGGAACGCATATTATAGTCAATTTTATGCGGTTCGTTAAAGAACTGCACCACATAAGACCTGTCGGGAGTAAAATAAGTATATTTCATTCCCCCTCTGGGAGGATTGTCGGTAATTACATAAGACAGCTTTTTGCCGCTTGCCAGTTTACATTCAGCAATTCTGTTCATTTAAGACTCCATTCATCCGTTCCGGCGGTATATAACTAGTACCAATCCAATTAACAATTAACAATTAAAAATTAACAATGGCGGTATACCGCCTGCGGCGGTATGATTTTTATTATTAAATTGTTACAAGGTACTAGTAAAGGAAACAATCAATGTTTTTGTTTCTTGCTTATCCTGATTTTCAGAACAAGCGAAAACGCCGCCAGAATAACCGTTAATCCGGCTGATACAGCCGCTATTAAGGAAAAGTTTATGCCGCCTTTTATTTTTGTCCTGAATACAAACTCCGTTACCGATAATGACGGTACTGTAAATTCCAAAGAGTTGTCCGTAATACCGATATTATCGGCAAGAAGCTTAATTTCGGGGGAATCCCCGGTTATGCCGTATATATCAGCGGACGAATAGCTTACGTCCCCGGAAAGATTTATTGTTACGGGCGTGTCACTGTTCATAGATTTATTGGTAACAATTGCGGTAAGAGTATCGTCCGAGCCGTCGTTTGACGACGCGTAAACCGACATTTCCGCTGACTCGCTTATACTGCTTTCGATAAGGGTATTTCCGAAGGAAGCCCCGTTTCCGTCGTAATCGGTAAACATATTAATGGCTCCGAACTGATAATCATTGTTGTCAAACGACCAAACCGAAGCAAAGAACACATCGTTTTCGGCAAAAATGCCCAGCGCGTCAGCCTGTGCGATTGCTCCCGAAATATGATTGCGGCTTCCGAAATCATATTCCGTAACGGCAATAAGCGTTCCCGGATAATAACGTTCAACCGAGCTTTTAATGTTGGGAAGAAGGGGTAAAAACTCAGCCCCCGTATCGGTTATCCAGCTGTTTTCGCGGTATTCCGCGTCAAAAAGGGAGCGTGTGCTGTCAAGCCTAGCCCTTACGCATTCAGGGTTGTCGTAATGCTCGCAGTAACGCTGGTTGCAGACACCCCTTGCTTCGGTGTAATAATGAATATCCAGAACATCAAGCAGCCGCTTCCCGGCTTTTTCGCTTTCTTTGTTCATTAAATCAAGATAACAGTCGATAAACCAATTGTAACCGCTTTCAGCTTTTATATCCTGCCAGTCCGGAGCGTTCTGAAAACTGACATAAGCGTTGTACCCGTAAAGGGAGGGGCCGAATACCAAAGCCTGCGGGTCAAGGTCCTTTACCGCTGAAGCAAGCGACGAGGATTTTTCAATAAGCTCCGAAACGGACAGCTGTTCTTTTCGGATAAGGCTGTGCGTACCGTTCCATAATCCCGGTTCATTGTCAAGCGAATAGCCTTTTATACCCCCCGAACCGGAATTCCCGAGGTTTTGAATCAGATAGTTTATGTATTCGTCCATATAAACGGTATCGTCCGAGGTATCGGGAGTCAGGGAAAACTCTGCGTTCTTACGGTTTTCTACCTTTACCCAGCGGTCTGAGGGAACGGCGTCTTTCTCAAACATTCTGCCCGAACCGTCGCGTGAAACATATCCCAGCATCTGAAGAGTCGTAAGCATAAACGGAATACCGTGCTTTTCAGCCTCTGCTCCGGTATAAACAGCGGGAGCTCCCGGTATTTTTCTATACTCTTCGGGGAGCGTCTGAATCATATAGCTGTCAGAGGTATTATGCCAGTCGCTGCCCGCGTTGGAGAAATTATTTTCCCAGTTATAAGCGGACATGCGGTTCCCGCCGAGCCTGATTGATTTTGCCTTAACGCTGTCAAGGTCAGCGCCGGAATTAACGCCGTAAATATACGGGGAAATTTCATGAAGTCTGTTATCGGGGTTGATGTTAATTTTCAACATTTCAGTATTCTCCGATAAAGCGGAGCTTTGTTCCGCTGTTATAAACGATAAAACCAGCAGGGATGACACCGCGCACATCAGTCTTTTTTTCATATATATGACCATCCTTAACGGACGTTTTATCCTGAAAGGATAAAACTCCTAAGCTTAAAAATTTATTTAAAACCTTTTAATCCTCCATATTAATTATTACCAGCGTCCTGTCGTCGAAGGAACCCCGTTCAACATAATTGTCAAGCCATACGGAAAGCTGTTCGGATGCGTCATTGCTGTCATGCGCTATGCCAAAGCTTTTAAGGGCGGCACGGCGGATTATATCCGGCGAGTCCCAGAGTTTTTCCAGGGACACCCCGGTTTTATCAATAACATTGCGGGCATACTGAATGGCATATGAAATATCGCTGTCATTAACCCACGGGTAAGAAACCGGTTCGGGTATCAGTTCTTCATAACCGTATCCGCCGCCAGAAACTCCGTCTCCGGCTTTTAATATATCGTTAAGCTGTAAATCAAGATATAACCTCAAAAGCTGAGGATTACCGGGATAATAGTCATCGGCGACGCCGTCCGTCATAAGCAGTACGGATGAGATTTTACGCCTTTGGAGCTTAGTACGGCTCATTAAAGCTTCCGTAGTCCGCATCTGTTCCGAGGTCAGGAACTCGGTTTCGCCCGCGAAACTGCCGCTGTCTGCGTTACCCAGTATCCGGAGCGCGTCGGTAAAAACGGCTTGTTTATTGACGGTGGCAATCATACCGTCGCCGATTTGCACGGCTAAGACAATATGCTCATTGTTTCCGTCTACGGTAACGGGGATTATTATAGCCGCAAGAAGCGTAGCGGAAAAATCCTTAAGTTCGGGAACCCTTTGCAGCTCGTCAAAAATTTCCTGAGATTCCCGTCTTTTAACATAGGCATTTTCTACGGCTTTAAAGGCTTCGTTAAGACTGCCCTGCAAAATTGCGGCAAGTCTGGTGCAGGCTGAAGTAAAAACAGGGTTATCAAATGCAAGACCCAAGTCTCCGGTAAACCCGGGAGCAGACTTTTTAACTCCGGAAAGCTCGCGTTCAAGATAAGAAACAACGGCCAAGCAGGATTCCTTTGCCCCGATACGCGACAAGGGTTTTGACCCCGCGCCGTCGGCGACCGCCGCAACAGTCCAGCTGCCTATGAATTTATATTCATACCAGTCGTCGCAGTTGCTCCCGTCATGCTTGTGTTTTTTTCCCCTGACGCGGGCAGCTATAACCTCGGCGGAATTGGTTTTTTCATAATTGTTCACATATTCGGGAAATCTTTCGGGGATTTCGGGAATAACGTTATATTTCCATAACCCTGCCGTATGTGAAGTTATATCGTGATTAGACAGTATTTCATCATCTTTGTAATTATTATTTTCAGTCATTTAATCCCATGCGAATACGCAGTTCGGCACAGGTTCTCCTCCTTTTATGTTTTAGGGGTAAAATTCAACCGGTTTAATCAGGGTACTATTACAAAGCCCTGAGGGGGAGGGGGAAGCTCTATATTTGACCCGGGTTTGGAATCAAGGCTTTTTGACGACATTTTAACGGAGCTTGAAACCCATGCGAAGAATTGGGCAAGATCGCCTGCCGAAAGCGTATTCATCATCAATACGGATTCGGTAATTTCCTTTAAAACTGTGGTATCGGCGGAAGCTCCCGCCGCGCATGCTATTATATTGGCAGGCTTCGCGCTTTTAAGCTCGGCGGCGGCGGTGCGCCAGTTATCGGTGGGAGCTCCGTCGGTAAGCAGAAAAACAAGGGGTTTCCAGTCGCCTTTCTGGGTATCGGTAGACTTTCTCACTTCCGTTTTTATACATTCGGAAAGAAGTCTTAATGCGGCGCCCAATGAAGTCGCCCCGCCCGCCGTCAGCTGAGGTTCCCTGAACAGCATAAGCGAGACTGCTTATACCATGATCATCAACAATTTGTCTGTCGACTGGAATATCACGCAGGGACTGACATTGAGGGGGAAATTCGGTATTTCAAGGCAGACCGATACGGGCGACCGCTTCATTCAGGCGTTCGAGCAGATCGTCCGCGGTGCGCTTGACAGGATAGTGATTGAGGAATGAATCGTATTATTCTTGAAAAAGCAGGGCGCGGGGATTTCCCGCGTCTTGTTTTTGCCTTAGTCTGTTAGTATTTATACCAGTATAAATAAACATATTTTCATGTTACAAATCTTATGAAATGCTTATCGGGCGGGAGAAGGTTGAAAATTTTAGGATTTTTAAATGAGAAATATAGGACAATTATAGAATTCATCTGCTATAATTACTAATCTCACTATATTAAGCAGAGAAAGACTTTTCATATGAACAAATGGTACAAATTAGACAACGCGGCAAAACTTTTCCCGGCGGTCACAAGCAGGAAAAATTCGTCCGTGTTCAGGGTGTCGGCTGTTTTAAACGAGCCGGTCGATAAGGAAATTTTGCAGAAAGCCGTTAATCATGTTTATAAAAGATTTCCTATGATGTTTGTAAAAATGCGCAGGGGTGTGTTTTGGCAATACTTCGACCATTCGCAAAGCG
>QMCD01000946.1_pt1 | contig 32096 bp, 25 predicted proteins | sample 1821841 | NCBI WGS metagenome assembly QMCD01 (sample SAMN01991225, study PRJNA193472) | Termite gut metagenome, whole genome shotgun sequencing project. | isolation source: worker | host: Macrotermes natalensis
AGTCTCGCATGAAGCAGAGTAAAACGCTTGCATTTCCTGCTAACAATTATAGCATCTGATAATATCGGATGAAATCCACCCTAAGATTATGCGCTTACGTTACAAGACCCTCGCCAAAGCCGCCGAAAGAGATATTGATCCCATAGTCTTGGAATACCTCAAGCCCAAATAATTCCTGATAAAACACTTTGGAACGATTCACGTCTTTCACCGCGATACATACGCCATGATATTTCATTTTAGACACCCTCCTTGTCAGACGGCAAAGTTTGCATAAGGGTAAAAAAGTGTTCCGCCTTGCTGGTGCTGAAATAATTGTACCACGCTTCGAGCGTGTTCGGCGCAAAAATGTCTAATCGCTCAATAATTTGCCTCGCCCACAGCAATCCTCCGGTGCTGCCTGCGGTGATAAGGTTGTTATCCGCTACAGCAGGCTCGTCAACATAAAAACCTTGCCCTTTATAGTCTGGGCAAAACATATCAAGAAATCCGGCCCCGTTGCTGGTATGCGGACGATTATCCAGCAGCCCTGCGCCTGCCAGAGAGGTTGTGGCCCCACAAATTGCGCCCACTGTTGCGCCTGCAGAGAGAAATTCTGTTGGCAGTTGATGCTAAAATATTTCTTTGCGGGTTTTTAAGCTAATGCATTGCAATATAACTTTATAGATGTTATACTTATTATGATGATTTGTTATATATTTTTGTTGCAGATTATCTTAAAATGTTCCCTTGTATTAAAGAGTATTTAAGGAATGGTCGGTTTTTTGGATATTGAATTTCTTTTATTATGATGTAAATGGGAGGTGATATATGTTTTAATTAATAATAAAAAATATCAAAAAGCTAAAATGATAATTAGCTTGATTATTTAACAACTCGGTTTTGTAATTGATTTACTTGGAAGGAATACAAATAACTTCAAGAAGGGAAGAGGATTATAATGAAACAGATTAATAAATTATCAAAAACAATGCTAGCGGTTGCACTAATTATGTGTTTTTTCTTACCGATGACAGCAAAAGCGGGCTCTGATGCTCCCCCCACGGAAACTTGGGATTGGCGTTGGGAAAACAATAGAACAATATATAATGAACCTTTTGGATTTGGTGGAGGATATTTTGGTACAACTCAATATTCATCGTTTAAGTTTGAACCATATAATTCTGCGTTATCCCTTAAAATTAATGCAGGATCAGATGGTTCACCATCTTCACGAATATCAATTGCTTGCATAGATGGAAGAACAAATATGACTGTTGAAACTCAATATATATATTGTACAGAAAATCAATATGTAACATTTAGTAATTTGCCTTCAAGTGAATATTATTTTAAATTAAAAGGCGGGTCAACCACTATTATGGCATATGCGGAAATTTATATAAGTAAGAACAATATATTTAGCTAATACCTCCAATTAGATAGGTTACAATAAAAATGCGGCCACTGTAGGATTGCCTCTTACAGTGGCTTTTTGCATCCGGAGGTGAGTAAGCTGCATTCATCCGGATAAGATAACTATTTACAGCCCGGGAACTTTTGCAAAAATCTTCCGTCATCCATACGAAATGCGGCAATTTCAAAAATCCTGTACTTGAACAAGTCGATAGTAAAATATTTGAATAAAACCTACAAATTGATTTTTAATTAAATTCGTTTATTATACAATAAATATATTGAAAATAATAAAAATAAAAGCGCTAAAATCCATAAAAATAAAGAAAATCGCAAGCATTAATTAGATTAGACAGACATAAAAAGGACTTGATAAATTATTTATGATACCATATAATAAGTTTAAATATCCACCTTAAGGCAATGGCGGTCAGAAACGGAAGAATTATTTTGTCTGTCATATATACTTCAGTAGCAGGACAGGGGGAAGCGCTATGAGGGTAAATATCAAAATAGATGACAGCAATTTCCTTCATTTCCACGTCGTGGGCGGCGGACACTATAAAAGCCCGGAGAGTCTGAGCCGGAAGGAACAGTCAGAGATAAATGACATCGCGAAAAAAGCCCCTGCCATGCCCATATCCTTAATCAGGCGGCAGCAAGCGGCGCGGCTAAAAGCATTTGTCCCGATGGATTTTCATAGACTGATAAGAAATAAATATCTGACGATTAAAAAAAGGGGGATGACATTGATTTTGGACCAGACGCTGACGGCAGATCTGCCGTGGGAATTTATTCCATTAATAGAGCGTGATACAGATGACGAACAGTTTCCCGTCGAATGGCAGGAATTACCTTTAATGAGGACGCTGCTAGGTTCATCTTACCGTGGGATGACTATCGCCAAGGAAGAACTGGTGGCCTGCTTTTTTCAGACAAAGAAGGAGGCTAGTAATCCACTGGGCACTTCGGGCCATGTCCTAAGCAGAAAGGTGGATTTTAGCAATATCCTGATGAAAACCGATAAATGTGATCTGGTTACGGCACGGTCGGAGCTGCTGCGCCGGCTGAGTGACTGTGATTTCATCATGATAGCCTCGCATGCGGAAAAAGATGCCTTCTTGACGGACGGCCAAGCGCCTTATTGTAAAGCCGCTGCAATTAAGCCGGTCAGGTTTCCCCGTTTTGTCTTGGCGGATTGCTGCCATTCGGCTGAGAATGGGCTGGCCGGTAGCGGAAACAGGGCGACGGAATGGCCGGAGACGTTACTGAAGGCTTTTATCCGGCAAGAAGGTTCCGCTGTCTACATCGGGAATATCGGGGCGGCAAAATATCGGACTGGTCTCAATGGCCAGATCGAGTCGTATTTTGCCGGAGATATAATAAAGCGTCTTTTTACTGATAAAACCTGGCAAGGTTCTTTCACGGAAGCATTGCGGATGACCCGTTTCGCGCAGAGGAATGATCAGGACAATAGTCAAGTAGTTTACATCGCGGCAGATTATGATCCTTCCTGTTCTTTTGAGGATATTCTCGGTAAGGCGGTTCTGCCGCCAGTTCCCGGATCACCGGTGGACTGGCGGGGCGGCCTCATTATCGGGGCGGCGGGTCTGCTGTCAGTGCCCCTGCTTTATTATGTATCAGGTATCTGGCACTGGAAAGCAGGCGCGGCCGGAATCTTGATAGCGGCTTTTTACATAACCGTATCATGGGGGATCAGCATTTATCATAAGAGCAATAGATAGGCCCGTGCGCGTGGCGCACAGACGGGAGTTGACGTGAAAAGTATCAAAGAATTATGGAGGCGGCATCCCTATGTAATTATTTCAGTGACAGCAATTACCATTGTCATTATAGCGATATTGCTTGTCGGGATTCCGCGGGAGTATACCATCCGCTATGCCTATAATGACGGCATCGGCAATACGTATTTGAGTGAGGTGACAGTAAAGCCAAGAGGTGAAAATGTCAACCTAGTTTCCCACAAACCCGAACGTGAAGGCTATGATTTCCAGGGTTGGGATCCTGATCAGGAAGCGGTGACAGCAAGTTATGAATCCGGGGCAGCTTATGCCAAGGAAGGCAATATTACGTTATATGCGGTATGGAACCGGAAAGTGTTCAAGATTGCTTATGCTTATAATGACGGAACAGTAAAAAAACTGGATGAAGTCACAGACTTGATTACCGACCAGTCCGTCAGACTGACTGATACCGTACCGGCACGTGACAGGTTTAGATTCTGTGGCTGGCACGAAGATGCGGCGGCATCGGAAAATCAAGCCGGTCTCTATGAATCTGGCGCGATGTATTCAGGCAAGGAGGATATCGTGCTTTATGCCATATGGGCACCGGAAGAAATATCGGTAAGCCTGTGGCTTAACTATGGCTCCGGTGCAGAACAGCTGTTTGACACTGTCATGATGATCGGCGAACAAGGTATCGTCCTGCCGGAGGAAATACCGGAACGCGAAGGCTATGTTTTCCGAGGCTGGGATCCGGATCCCAATGCTGCGGCAGGTCAATATGGTACCGGCGACTATTATATTGAGAATCAGGATCTTTATGCAACTTGGGTACGCGAATCATCTCCGCTGCCATCAAGCAGCCCTTCCTCTAGACCGGCTCCCCAATATATTATGTTACAGGATGACGGTGCCATAAGCAACGTATACAGCTCATTAGCCCTTATGGGAATGTTAAGCAATGGGTCAGATAATTCCGTAAGCATGGATCCCGAGGATCCAAGTCAAAGTTATAGTGGAAAAACATCCATGCAGTTTAGTTATCAACCGCCGGATATCGGTGATCATTGGTCCGGAGTAATGATGCTGTTAGTTGAGGGTAATTATCAGGCTGATCCTGGAGAAAAGGGGCCGGATCTGTCCAAAGTAAGTAAGATGGTGTTCAATGTAAAAGGCAGCGGCGGTTCGGTAAGATTTTTCGTTGAGTGCGACGGAGGGGAGCAGATTGTCGAGGCAGTGAATTTACAAGCTGACTGGCAGCAGGTTACGCTGGAGCTGGACAGCAGCTGGTCATACTGCAATATACCATTTGGCTGGTCTTGCAATGAGTCCGATCCCGACACGGCAGGGGGTAAAATAGAATTCTGGGTAGACGGACTGCGGTTTGAATAAGAACAGGCTATCTTTCGGATGGCAGACTATCTCAGATAGTCGGAAAGGAGTAACATATGCAAGCACAAGATAATACTAATCTGAACATGTCGGTCACAGAAGAGCCTCTGGAACAATGGCTTTCGGTCCGAGGCATTAAGCTGCTTCAAGCCCCGAAAAGGGTTTTTTACGCGGATACCGCAGACGGCAATACTTACCAGGAAGCAAAATATGAAGGAAGCTTCCGGGACAAATGGGTATATTGGCTCATCTATCAACATGATGATCCCACCAGTGTCTATATTACCTTAAAAACTAAAGATCCCCGTCCGACCGGAAACGTAAGCTTCCCCGTCTTGTATATTTATTGGATTGACAAATCAGGAGTTTTGGAGCAGATAGATATTGAACCGGAGCTTCTTGAGCATTATACCCAAACCGATCTCGGGGCAACCTATAAGCTGGAATTAAAAAAGGAGGAAGCGTTAGTCCGGATGGGTAATGAAGCGGTAAGAGTAGGGCGGCTTCGTCAAATGACTTAATGCGGATAAAGACCGGCTAAAGAACTGATGAGGTGACAATGAAGAAAATAGTCAAGATACTTTTTGTAACTTTAGGTATAACTACATTTGTGTTAGGTACAATTGGCATCATTTTGCCTGCCTTGCCGACAACTCCCTTATATCTTTTAACGTGTTTTCTGTTTGCGAAAGGGTCGACACGATTTCATGGCTGGTTTATAGGCACGAAATTATACAAAAACCATTTGGAAGCGTTTGTCAGTACAAGAGCAATGACTCTGAAAATGAAATTACGAATAATTTTGACAGCAGGCATATTTATGACGTTTGCTTTTGTATTAGTACCTTCACAGATCGTGCGAATTATTATTGTATGTGCTTTAGTATTTATGTGGTGTTACTTTGCTTTTAGAATAAAGACAATCCCGCAAGATAATAGTGATTAGTCTTAAAAAACCATAGAAAGCAAATGCCCTGCTCATAACGTGACAGTTGTGGGCAGGGTATTTGCGTATTGCGATTGCTGTAAATGACAGCATAAATGCATGAAAACGCTTCTTTTTTGATGGAAAAAGTCGATAGGTCATGGTAAAATAAACAAAGTAAATTTTGTCATTAAACATCGGAGGGCGGTCATGCTGGGGTTAAAAGAGATAAAGGCACTGGAGGTTTATGGAGAAAAGTCGGTTTGTTTTGGCGGAAGCCAGAACTGGTACGTGGACAATTGGATGCGGATGTCCGGCTGCGCTCCTACGGCGGCGGCTAATATTGTCTGGTATTTATCCCGGACCCGCAGCGGGCTCACGGCTCTTAGCGGGTTATCCGATCACAGCCAAGAGGCATTCCGTGAACTGATGACCCGGATGTTTTCTTATGTTGAACCCGGACTGGGCGGTGTAAGAAAGCCTTCCGTTTTTACAGTAGGATTGACGCGCTATGCCGTTGAGAGAGCGTTTGTTGCCCAAAGTGATATTTTACATATCCCGCCGCGGTTTAGAGGCAAGCCCCCCTATGCTGACTTAGAGTGCTTTCTGAACGAGGCGCTGCAGAATGATCTGCCGGTAGCTTTTCTTAATTACTCTGCCGGTGACCAGAAACAAATAGAAGCCTGGCACTGGGTGACGATCACGGCTTATCGGCCGGAGGAAGCCCGGGCGGTAATATCCGATCTTGGAACTAAAAAAGAAATATCGCTATACCAGTGGTGGAAAACTTCCTTCTGTGGCGGAGCCTTGGCTTGGGTTGATGTACAGCGATAATTTTACAACAATAAAGCGAAGACAGGTAACCAAGTTGTAACTATTTCAACTATTCAAAAAAAGTTTTTTTGTGTTAATCATCAAATGTTTTGTATGTAATATCTATGATGAGTAGAAAAATGTTAATAACTTAAATAATTAATAAATACCATATTTTAAGTTGATTCTGAATTTAAAAACAAAATTATTAAGAATTTTATGCTTTTTTATTGCAATTCAATCCAATTGAGGTTATAATAGTATATGTTGACATAATAAAAATTATATTTATCTTTTGTAATTGTTTTTTAATTGATTAATTATACAATTTGATAGTATTAAATTATAAAAGGGGGGATATCCTTGACCTGATGATATTTCTCTTGTGCAGATACGAGGGAAAAGCACTTTATCTGGCTTCTTTTCATACCTTGCAGCATGAATATAATGACTTTAGAAAGTTTTCTATTAAATTCATAAAGAAAGACGAAATTTACAGCTACAGAATATTATACTAAGTTATAATAAAGATATACGGTAGTTTATTAAAACGCGTGAAATGTAAATAAGCATTACACGCGTTTTTAAATATATATTTAATGGTGCCGTACTGACTGTAATTCATTTTATCAATCTTTCGACGGCTTGCGCGGCATCTGCTATACTAAGGTTCTATGAATGGCTGCCGGGTTTTCAGACTTTCCGGTCGGAATACCGAATCATCAGCTTGCCCGGAACCGAGGAGGCCCGGGCAGCTGACGATGACCGCTCAGACTAGACTAGAACTAGCCCAGCCTGGTCTAGATATAGAGTTTATTACCATTGCATAAAAACAAGCAAAAATACTTTATAGATTTCATGTATTGACAGAATAATCAAAAAGTGTTACAGTAAGTTTAACGTTAAACTGACTAAAATATAAGAAATATGTAGAAAAATGTAGGAATATTTGACAAGTTTAACGTTTAACCATATTTATGGTGAAATTACGCATGCTACATGCAATCGAAAGGAGAGAAATTATGAAGAAGAAGTTACTAGTAATGCTGTTGGCAACAGTCATGATCCTTACTAATCTGGCTGGCTGTGCATCAGACGGAGACAACGCGGCGACACCGCCCGCTGAAGACAGGGCAAATGAGTCGACTGTCGGCGAAACAAATACCGAGCCGGCTACCGAAGATCCAGCCGAGGAACCGGTCGAAGAACCGGTAACCGTCACTCTAGGAATCTGGCCGGAAGATACCTTGGTAGAAGATATCGCCGTACATGAAGGCTTTGTGGCTACCCTGGCGGAGACGAACCCCAATGTGACCTACGAACCGGCTTATTATAAGTACGCGGTTGACACATTCATGCCGATGGTAGAATCGGGCAATGTTCCTACCATCTTTGAAGCTTGGTTCACTGAGCCGCAGAAGCTGATCAATCAGGAAGCGGTCGCTGATATTACCGACCAACTGGCGGCCAGAGGTTGGCTGGATGCCATCAGCCCGGCCATCAAAGAGCTGCTGAGTGATGAAAACGGCCGTGTCTACGGAATTCCCCGTGACGCCTACGCGCTTGGCCTGATGCTGAACGTAGAATTATTCGAGGAAGCCGGTCTGGTCGATGACCAAGGATATCCGCTATATCCCACGACTTGGGAAGACTTGGCTGAAAAAGCCGTAATTATCAAGGAACAGACGGGAGCAGCTGGCCTGTGTCTGTTAGCGAAGGACACCGCAGGCGGCTGGCATTTCTCCAATATAGCCTGGGCATTCGGAGCCACTTTGTGCATTGACAACGGTGACGGTACGTTTACGTCCAATCTGGCTTCGCCGGAAGCTATCGCCGCGATGGAATATGTCAAATCGCTGAAATGGGAGTATGATGTTCTGACTGCCGATCCCACCAACGAAGACTGGGGAACCGGATTCACCGCCCTGGGAACCGGAGCCGCCGCGATGTATATCGGCGCCAACGATGCGGTAAACCAGCCGACCCAGGTCAACGGCCTGCCGCTGGAAAGCTTGGCTCTGTGCGCGATTCCGGCCGGACCGGGCGGACAGTTCTCCCTGATGGGCGGAACTCCTTATATGTTCTCGAAAGATGCCACTCCCGCGGAAATCGATGCGGCCTTGGATTATCTGGTGGTCTTTGGCAAATCACCTGAGGTTACCGAAGCTTCTATAGCCGGTATGCGGGCAGACAACCAGAATAAAGCCGATAACGGCGTTCCGGTCATCCCGCGTTTTGCCTGCTGGGTCGGCCAAGAGATTCTTGATGCCGAGGCTCAGGTAATCGAGGAACTAGGCAATGTTGATATCGGAATGTACCAGAGTTATTATGATGCCACTAAAGAAGGCGGGCTCAGGACGGAAGAACCGGGTCTGACCCAGGATATGTATGCGGAACTTACCAAAGTATTGCAGGCTGTTATCACTGATGAGAATGCTGATACGGCCGCGCTGATGGAAACCGCTAACAGTAATTATCAATCCATTCTGGATAATATGTAAGAAACGTTGCATTACAGTAAGTATATAAAGTAAGAGATTGTTTAATGCTGGGTTTTTGCCAAAAAACCCAGCAGTTTTCAAAGGAGGATAAGTCATGAAGGCAAAGAGTAAGTTCAGGAAAAGGGATTGGGCCGGTTGGCTGGTCATGGTGCCTTCGCTGGTTTTGTTTGCTTTTTTCATTTGGGAGCCGCTCATTGAGAATATCCGGCTCTCGCTCTATACCGCGAAACGCTATGAATTGGTTGAGTTCGTTGGTTTCGACAACTATGTCAAGGCCGTCAGAAGCCCGGATTTTATGGCAGCCTTCAGCAATACCTTTGAATATATTTTCTGGTCTTTGTTGATCGGCTTCCTAGTCCCGATCGTGGTCGGTATCCTTATTTCCGAGACGGTTCACTTCAAAGGCTTGTTCCGGGTGGGGATTTATTTTCCCAATATCATGCCGAGCCTCGCGACGGTCTGGATCTGGTCTTTCTTTTTTACGCCGGGGGATACCGGGGTGCTGAATATCCTGCTGGGGAAATTAGGCATTGAGCCGCTTATGTGGCTGACTGATCCCGATATGACCATTCCGCTGATCATCATTTCGATGACATGGAAAAGCGCCGGCGCGACCGCCCTGATATATATGGCCAATATCAGTTCCATCAGCGCGGACCTCTATGAAGCGGCGACGATTGACGGCGCCGGTATCTGGCAGCGAACCCGCTTTATCACCCTGCCCAGTGTCTTTGGCCTGGCTAAGACTTTGTTGATCCTGCAGGTCATTTCGGTGTTCCAGATATTGCAGGAGCCGATGGTCATGACTAACGGCGGGCCAAACAATGCCAGTATTTCCATTATGATGCTGATGTACCGCTATGCTTTCCGAGATTTCAACTTCCCGGTGGCGGCGGCGATATCTGTCATGATCTGCCTAGTACTGGTGCTGCTGAGCGGCATATATATGAAGCTTACAGCCACTAAAAACGATTAAGGAGGAGCAGCTAATGTTCTTTGATAAATATAAACAGAAAAAAGACGGTGCCATCAGGGGTTATGACATTCACTCTCCTTCAGTAAAGATACTGAGTATTGTTTTGATCCTTATCTGCTTGTTCATTGTGCTGGTATGTGCTTTTCCGGCGGTCTGGGTGTTGCTGGCCGGCTTTAAGGATATTCGTGAATTTCGCAATGATGTGACTATTTTCCCCAGTTCTTTTGACTTAAATAAGCTGAAAGAGACCTGGGATGCCTTGAAGTTCCAGCGCTATTATCTAAATTCGCTGATCAGTGTCGTCGGCTGCGCGGCGGCAGCTATCTTCTTCAACGGTCTGATGGCTTACAGCCTAGGGGCGCTGAAGCCGAAAGGATATAAGCTGGCCTACGGGCTGGTGATGTGGAGCCTGCTGATTCCTTCCATTACCAGCATCGTGGCCGTGTTCCGTAATATCAATATGCTTGGTCTGAACCAGTCGTTTGTGCCGATCTGGCTGACTTTTGGAGCCAACGCCTTTTATGTCGTGCTGTTCAAGCAGTTTTTTGAAGGGATACCGCAGGAACTGGTGGAAGCGGCGCAGCTGGACGGCTGCGGAGTGCTGCGGATCTTTACGACGATCATGATACCGCTGTCGCGGCCGATTATCATGGTGGTGGCGATATTTGCGATCACCGCCGCCTGGTCGGATTTTTTACTGCCTTATCTGGTTTTGAGCGGATCGGGAAGCGAGACCGTGATGGTTAAGCTGTTTTCCTTTAAAGATACGCCGACGGACGCGGTCAGCGTGCTGCGGGCGGTGCTGTTTTCGATTATTCCGCCGACGGTAATATTTGCGGTATTCCAGCGGCAGATTACGGACGGGGCGGCTGTCGGGGCAGTGAAAGGCTAATATAAAACGGAAAGGACAGGAGCATGGCCAAGGTAGGGGACAGGTATTTTATTGAGGACGAATATAAGATTATTGAGGAAGGATTTCAGCCGGCATACAGCGAAGTGGCGGAATCGGTTTTTTCACTGGGCAATGAGTATATGGGAATCCGCGGCAGCTTTGAGGAAGGCTATAGCGGACGGAGCCTGCGGGGCAGTTATTTCAACGGCATATATGAGGAATACCGCCAGCGGGAAAGCGGCTATCGGGGCATATCAAATATAACCGAGTATATGGTTAACAGCGTGGATTATTTTTGCTGCCGTCTGGAGCTGGATGGTGAGATACTTGATCTTCACCGCAGCCGGTTTCGTGATTTCCGCCGGGTACTGGACTTGCAGAGCGGAATCCTGACCCGCTCCTTTGTCTGGCAGCGGGAAGGCAAGGAACTGGAAGTTTGTTTTGAACGGTTCCTGAGCATGGATAAGATCCGGCTGGGGGGGCAGAGGATAAGCCTGAAGGCGCTTGATTTCAGCGGCAGTATGCAGGTTTCCTTGCTGATGGATTTTACCCCGCTTCACATCTCAGCGGGGGAAAACCAGTGGGAATGTAGCGAACGTGAGGCTGACGGCACCTACCTGACGATAACCGGTACTACTAAGAGCACGGAACAGAAGGTAACGGCTCAGGCTAGGGTGTTCGGAGATTTGCTGGCACCGGAAGGCTGGGTCAATGAAAAACAGGTGGGGATTACCGGGGCAGTGAAACTGACGCAGGGGGAAACGGTTCATATTGGTCGGATTGTACGGAACCTGACGTATCAAAACAGTCATGTGGCTGACGGCAGGAAAGAAATACTGGGTAATGGCAAGGAATTAAGGTTTGCCGGCGATGAGCGTTATATAAGGACGGGAGCCGGTGAGGCCGATTATCAGTTCTTACAGGAGGAAAATATCCGCTGGTGGGAACGGGCTTGGGAAAAATCAGACATTCGCATTGAAGGTGATATCGCGAACCAGCAGGGAATCCGTTTCTGTATCTTCCAGATGTTCCAGACCTGTCATGGAGCTCTGCCCGGTAGCAACATCGGAGCTAAAGGCCTGACCGGAGAAGCCTATAACGGGAATGCCTTCTGGGATACGGAAACCTATTATCTGCCTTTCTATGTATTTCACGATCACCAGGCGGCCCGGAATCTTTTGCTGTTCCGTTACCTGACCCTTCCGGAGGCGATGGAGCGAGCCAGAGAGCTGGATTGCGAAGGGGCTTTTTATCCTGTCGCCACGATAAGCGGCAAGGAATGTTGCAACCTGTGGCAACATGCCAGCCTACAGCTGCAGGCTTCGACGGCGGTCGCTTATGGGGTCTGGTTCTATGAAAAGCAGAGCGGGGACTGGGATTTCGTTGTGCGGTATGGAGCGCGGATGCTGGTAGAGATAAGCCGGATGCTGGCCACCCGGGGGGATTTTTCGGCGGACGGAAGCCGTTATGGATATTACGGAGTGATGGGGCCGGATGAATTTCAGATGATGGTAAATAATAATTATTATACCAACTATATGGGTAAGTTCACCTTGGAATTTACTTTGGCAGTGCTGAAACGGATGGAAGAGCAAGAGCCGGAGGGATGGGCCGGGCTTTTGGCGCATACCCGCGTTACGCCGGAGGAACGGCAACGCTTTGCCCTGATAGCGGAGCGGATGTATCTGCCCTATGACCCGGAAAAGGGGCTGTTCGAGCAGCATGAAGGTTATTTTAACCTGCCGCATGTGGATATCCATCAGATTCCTGTGGCGGAATTCCCGCTCTATCATCACTGGACTTATGACCGTATTTATCGAAATGACATGATCAAGCAGCCGGATGTCCTGATGGCGATGTTTATGTTTCCTTCCTCCTATAGCGCGGAGCAGTTAGGCAATAACTATGAATATTATGAACCGCGCTGCATCCATGAAAGCTCACTGTCTCCGTCGGTCCACTCGGTCTTGGCGGCTCAGCTGGGGAAATATGAAGCTGCGTATGAGTTTTTTGCTTTTGCCACGCGGATGGATCTGGATAATTATAACCGCAATACCCGCGAAGGCCTGCATACCCCTTCCATTGCCGCGGCTTGGATCAACATTGTATATGGCTTCGGCGGGATGCGTTCAGACGGGGCATATCTAAGCTTTTCCCCCTCGATCCCGGCGCAGTGGAGGAGTTACTCCTTTCGCCTTGCCTCCCGGGAAGATGTGCTGTTAGTCAAGGTGGATCGGGAGGAGGTGCGTTTCAGTACTAAGGACGGCGAAACGATCAAGATCATGGTCTATGGTGAAGTCTATGAAATAAACGGTAATGAAACGGCAATAAAAGTAAATAGCAATAATAAATAACAATAATAAGTAACAATAATAAATAACAATAAGCAACATAAGTAACATAAATAACAGTGCGATAGAGTATAGAGTAAAAAGGACGGGAAATGGATAACAAAGACGATAATAAGTGTTGGGACGATAATAACTGGACCATCAGTGAAACGGCTTATGATCCGCAAAGAAATACGGATAACGGCAACCGTTACCTGATTGCTAACGGTTATATGGGAGTCAGGGGTACGCTGGAGGAGTTTACCAAAGAGCAGCTGGCGGCGGTCAATCTGGCCGGGATGTACGACCAGGTGGGCGATAGCTGGCGGGAGCCGCTGAACGCGCCTAATCCGCTGTATGTGGAGCTTATAGCTGACGGTGTGAAGCTTACGGTGCTGGAGCAGTCGCCGGCTGAGCATGAGCTGAAGCTCCATTACCGCGAGGGGGTCTGGTACCGCAAAACCGGCTGGTATGTGGCCAAAGGCAAGGTCAGGCTGGAATCGGAACGGTTCGCGGACATGGATAATCCCCATTATATGTACCAGCGTTACGCGGTAACAGCCGACCATGACTGCGGCCTGTGTATTATAACGGGCATCGACGGGGATGTCTGGGATATCAACGGCCCGCATTACCGGCAGATCAAGATGGAAGCGGAAGACGGCGATCTCTATGCCGTCGCTTCGAGCCAAGATGACCGGATCACGGTCCGGGTCCGGGAAAAAATATGGCGGCCGGCCGGCAGCCAGGAAGAAATCATCAATGAAGACAAGAAAATTATGCGAAAGCTCAGCTATAAACTTAGGGCAGGGGAATGGTTTGTACTGACCAAGGCGGTACATATCGCGACAGATCAGGATGAACAATCTGAGGTACCCAAGGTCTTTGAACGAATACAAGACCCGTATCCGAGGAACAAAGCGGCTCAGCAAGCTCACTGGCAGGCTTTCTGGGAAAAGGCAGCGGTTATTATTGAAGGAGACGCAGCTGCCATGCAGGCTCTGAATTTCTCGCTTTATCAATTACATTCGGCTGCTCCAAGGCATAGCAGGAACCTTTCAATCCCGGCACGGGGACTTTCCGGCCAGACCTATAAAGGAGCGGTTTTCTGGGATACGGAAATGTTTATGCTGCCTTTTTTTCTTTATACCGATCCGAAGGTGGCCAAGTCTCTGATCCGTTACCGTCTGGACACTTTGCCGGGGGCGCTGGCCAAAGCGTTTGAATATGGCTATGACGGAGCCTTTTATGCCTGGGAGAGCCAGGAGGAAGGCTATGAGGCTTGTTCTGATTATAATGTGATTGATGTGTTTACCGGGCGGCCGATGCGGACATATTTCCGGGATAAACAGGTTCATATTTCGGCCGCCGTCGTATATGGCATCATGCGTTACGTGGAATTCAGCGGCGATGAGAGCATCTGGCGTGAAGGCGGCCTTGAGACCGTCATCGAATGTGCCAGGTTCTATTACAGTCTGCTGGTGCAAAAGGTTGCCGGCGGCTGCTATGAGATCAGGGATGTGATCGGTCCGGATGAATACCATGAAAGGGTCAATAACAACGGTTATACCAACCGGATGGCTCAATATACCTTCGCCGCTGCGGCCGGTCTTTTAGAGCGTCTGGATAAAGATGCCGGAGCTTGGCCGGACCGGGAAACAGCCGACCGGATCCATGTCAGATATCCGGTGACGGAGCTAAAAGAGCGGTTTGCCGCAGCTGCGCGGCGGATTTATCTGCCGCAGCCGGATGAAAACGGGATCATTGAACAGTTTGACGGTTACCTCCGGCTGGAAGACGTGAATGTGGATACGTTACGGAGCCGGCTGCTAAATGAAAAGGAATACTGGGGGGGAGCCTATGGAGTTGCTTCAGAAACTCAGGTGATCAAACAGGCTGACGTGGCGATCTGGCTGACGCTCTTTGCCGATGAACACAGTGAGGATGTGCTGGAAAGCAACTGGTATTATTATGAAGCCCGGACCGAACACGGATCTTCCCTGAGTGCCTGTATCTATGCCTGGCTGGCCTGCCGCTGTAAGATGCCGAACCGGGCCTATCCGTACTTTATGAAGTCGGCGCTGGCTGACTGGAAAGGGGGCGGCAAGGAATGGGCTGGCCTAGTATATATCGGTGGATCTCACCTAGCGGCGGCCGGCGGCGCGTACATTGATGCGATCCATGGCTTCGCCGGTATCTCCTTTAATGACGGGAAGATTAGATTCAATCCCTGTTTCCCGGCGCACTGGCATTCAATGAAATTTTCCCTGCTGGTAGGGGGGAACTGGCGAAAAATAGAGATAAAAAAAGTAAACGGTGAGTATCAGATACGTAACACAAAAGGGTAAGCTACAGTTTCCGGACGCTTTCGCGGCGGACCAGATGAACCGGTAAAGAAATATGGGTTTCCGGAAGACGGTCGCCTTCCAGCAGCCGGATCATCATTTCCACCGCCAGTGCCCCTTTCCGGTTCATGTCCTGATGGATGGTGGTCAGCGGCGGAGTGATTACTTGGCTCAGGCTTATGTCGTCAAATCCGACGACAGAAATATCCTGGGGAACCAAGCTTCCTTTTTCCCTTAAACAAGTAATCAGGTTGGCGGCCATAATATCGGCAGCCACAGCCAGTCCGGTCAGGCCGGGGATGGCAAGCAGCCGGTCACATAGCAGCCGGCAGGATTCAAGGTCCATTTCCCCATCCAGCACCAGTGCCGGGTCAAACGGGATGCCATGATCCTCTAGGGCTTTTCTATAGCCGCGGAAACGGGCATGGATTACCCCGCCTTCCCGTAGTGGCGGACAGACAAAAGCAATCTTCTGATGGTTGTTTTCGATCAGGTGCGAGGCCGCCAGATAACTGCCCGTAAAATCTTCCAGGCCGATATTGCAGATCCGGGTATCGGCAATATAGCTGTCCACTAGGATGACCGGGATATTCAGGGCGGAAAAGGAATCAAAAAAGGAGTCTTTGAAGATGCCGGTAAAAAACAGCCCGTCCACGTTCCAGTTCTGCAGGAAGGCCATCAGCTCGCCCGCCGTGGCAACTGTCCTGAGCATCAGGTAGTATCCGTTTTCCCGCAGTACCCGTTCTAGGACACCGATAAATATCGAATGAAAAGGATCTTCCATAAAATTGGAATCATCTTTGGTCACCACATGGTTGATGAAACCGATCACTTTGGAAGAACTGGAGACCAGCGAGCGGGCCGACATATTGGGTACATAACCCAGTTCCTTGATGGCATCGTTGATCCGGGCGATGGTCTCCGCCGAAACCCGGTGATGCTTGCCATTGATGACGTTAGATACCGTAGTGAAGCTGACGCCGGTCGCTTGGGCAATATCTTTTATAGTTACCATTTGTACTCCTTTATGGGATGATTTAACGTTAAACGCCGGCTGCCACAATTTACCAATTGCTTTAACAGCCGGTAAAACCAATAATTGTAGTTTATCATTTCTGACAAGATATTTCAATTATATTTATCGAGCCATGCAACTTATAGTTATTGTTTACGTTACTGTTCACAGGCAGTATTCCACGAGGTGTGGAGTACCAATTCAGACTAGTTATGGCTAAGGGGTTAAGAGTAACATTGTTCACAGGTATTGTATTTGGCATATATTGACTGGGAGGTGATCATAAGTGAATAATGAGGTAAATAGTGAAGTAAATAATGAGGTGAGTAATGAGGCCAATAAAGTAAAAGAACAAGTAAAAGAACATAAAATGAAGGAGGCGAGAGGCCGGCTGGCCGGCTGTCTGCTCATGATTATTCTGTTGCTGGCTATTGCTGTCAGCGCGGCAGCGGTTATCCGCAAGATAAGCCGGCCGGAGGAAGTGAATATGCTGGCTGACGCCAAACTTATTTTATACGAAGGGCCTAAGAGCCTGAAGGATGCTGATGCAGTAGACCGGGAAGCCGCCTCGGAAAACCAGCGGGATATCTCTTTGATGCGCTGCACCGATACGCTGATCCAAGTGAACGGCTATGACTGCTTTGTCTATGACACCAATGTAAACCATACCAGACAGTGGGTGAGCAGCTATGCGCCGCCCCTTTCCCGGACGCCGGTGGCCTACTTTGACTTTGCGGAAGCGGCCCGGATCACGGTAACGCTGACCGAACGGGAGATCGAGACGGTCAAGATCAGTCCTTTGCACCATGGGATCGTACCGGAAATCGACCCGGCAGGAAAGACTGTGACCTTTACTGTGACCGAGCCGGACGCCTACACGATTACATGGAACGACTCGCCGGAGCGGGCAGTACATATCTTTGCCAATCCGCTGGAAACCGACCTGCCGGACTTTACGGATGAAAAGACAGTCTATATAGGTCCGGGAGAATGGGATATTGAAAGCATTATCTTAGAGGACGGGCAGACGCTATATCTGGCCGGCGGCGCGGTGGTCCACGGCATAGTCAACGCCGATTATGCTGAGGACATCACGGTACGGGGCCGGGGCATCATCGACGGCTCTAAACTGCCTGGCTGGAAGGGAACGCTGGCCTATATTCCCTTAAAGTTTGATTTCTGTAATAACGTGACCGTCAAGGACGTGATCGTCTTAAATCCCAACTCCTGGGTATGTCAGGGTTATGCCAGCAGAGGCGGCCTGATCGACGGGCTGAAAATCATCTCACCCCGCCCCAACGGGGACGGGATTACGTTGCAGTCCTGTCAGGATTTTACGGTACAGAATTGCTTTGTCCGTTCTTGGGACGATTCGCTGGTGGTCAAGAACTATCTGGGCAATTCGGCCAATATTGTTTTCCGCCATAATCAGTTGTGGACAGATCTGGCACAGTCTATGGAAGTGGGCTATGAAACCAATAAGGGTTATCTGCCCGATCCGTCGATAAATAATATTGTATTTGAAGATATCACGGTACTGAATAATTTCCACAAACCGGTCATTTCCATCCATAACGGGGATAATGCGGATGTCTATGACATTACCTTCCGCCGGATCACCGTGGAAAACGGCCGGATGGGAAGCGGCGACGGCAGTGAAATGCCCTATCTGATTGATCTTCATGTCGGGCAGAGCACCAGCTGGTCCACCACGGACGAGCGCGGGACGATCCGGGATATTGTTATAGAGGATGTCACATTATTGGCTGGCAACGATGCGGTTTCCCGCATCCAAGGATTCGACAGCGAGCACCGGGTGGAAAATGTCCGGATCAGCAATCTTAATATCCTAGGCCAGCCGGTCACCAGCTTGGCGGACGGACATTTTGAAATCGATGAAAAGACCACGGCCAGCCTAGTTATTGAATGAGAATAGGGAGGAGCGGATATGAAAGAAAATGCCAGAAGATCAGGCTTTGAGAAGATAAACCTCATCTTGGCGGTAGTTTTAGCAATGTTGATCATAATAGGTATATTTTACCAGGCGCCTGCCGTCCGGCAGGAGATGAACGTGGAGAACCTTACCGTGGTGGCCGCGCCGGAACAGGCCGTAAGCCAGGAGCATCCTGATTTTATCCAAGCAGAATTCGTTCCGGTCATTCCGGCGGGAAGCAACGTGGCGCTGGGGATGAAAGTGGAGGCCAGCAGTTTTGAAGCAACCTTTACGCCCCGCAAAGTGACTGACGGCAATGCCGGGGGGGTGTCTTACTGGGAAGGCGCGAAGGACAGTTATCCCAACTGGATCGCGGTCGAGCTTGAAGAAGCAAGGACGGTCCACGCGGTGCGGATTCTTCTGAATCCGCAGAATATCTGGGGGCGGCGGGAACAGACTTTTGCGGTCGAAGTAAGCGGCGACGGCGAGACTTATGCGGAAGTGGCAGCAGAAGCGACTTATGTTTTTGACCCTGACCTAGGAAATGAAACGGTAGTGGAATTCGATCCGGCCATGGCCACGTCGGTACGCCTGATATTTACTGCCAATACCGGCAGCGGCGGTGGTCAGGTAGCGGAGCTGGAGGTGTATGGGGAATAACTTAAAGAAGACTCCATCCCTTCCTCCTGTAAGGAGCCAGACAGAAAGTGTTTTCATTCTTATGGACAAAGGTCAACGAACGATTGAATTAAGCCAGTTTGTTCCGCCCTTTGGCCAGAAAAATGAAAATCATCTCTTCTGGCTGGCGGAGTAGCGGCGGGGAACGAATCGGAAAATGGCCTTAATTTTAGCGAAAACAGCTTGCAGCGAAAATAATTCTTAAAAGTACTCCGTTGTATTCCAGCCACAGCTATGTTAAAATATTGTTATTTGTACCGTAAGAACCAGTAACGATCCCCTAAACACAGCATAAGGCAGAGAGGAAGACACTATGACGCAACGGAATTGGAAAATCAATATTATCTTGTTCATTATCGGTCAGGGCATCACCCTGTTCGGCTCGCTGCTGGTATATTATGCCATCATGTGGCATATCACCCTGGAAACCCAATCGGGAGTGATGATGGCCGTGATTACTGCCGTCGGAACCATTCCGATGTTTTTCATCTCGCCTTTCAGCGGCGTCTGGGCCGACCGTTATCATAAAAAGTATATTATTAATATAGCAGATGCTGTCATTGCCTTGGTGACACTGGTCATGGCTGTTGTTTTTTCAATGGGACTTGAGTTCAACATGATGCTCATCCTATGCTTGGCCGTGCGGTCATTGGGGCAGGGGGTGCAAATGCCGGCGGTCAATGCCTTGATTCCCGAACTGGCGCCGCCGGAGCATCTGACCCGGGTGAACGGGATCAGTGGCGGCATCCAGTCGTTGGTCATGTTTGCCGCGCCGGTGGCCGGCGCCGCGCTGCTGGCGGTTGCCCCGATTCATATCCTGATGTTTATTGACGTGGTCACCGCCATAATCGGCATCGGCATCCTGCAGTTTTTCGTCAAGGTTCCGGCCCGCGCGACAAAAGTTAAGGAAACAGACGAGGGCGGCGCCCGGCAGTATTTTAAGGAAATGGCGGAAGGAATCCGCTATATAAGAGAGAAAAAAATCCTGATAAAATTCTTGGCATTAAGTGCTGTTTTCAATATTTTAGTCGCCCCGGTTGCCACCATGACACCGCTGCAGGTGGCCCGTGACTTCGGGGATGGGATATGGAACTTCCGGGATATCATTTCTTTCGGTCCCGAGCAGCGCCTAGCGGCGGTTGAGGTCGTTTATTTCGTCGGCATGATGTTTGGCGGCGTTCTGATTGGCATGTGGGGCGGATTTAAGAATAAAAGCCATACGATGGCATTATCGACCTTCTTGCTGGGCTTAGGCACCATCGGCCTGGGGATGATTACGGATTTTTCGGTCTATCTGCTCTGCATGGGCCTGTCCGGCCTAGTAATGAACCTGTTTAATCCGCCCATGACGGCGACGCTCCAGACCAACGTGGCAGGCGATTATATGGGGCGGGTATTTTCAGTCCTGACAATGGTATCCAGCCTGATGATGCCGCTCGGCATGGTGCTGTGGGGGCCGCTGGGGGACAGGATATCAATTGACTGGATCCTGATCGGTACAGGCGGCGCGATATTTGTGATGGGCTTTGTATTTCTTTTTGACCGGACGCTGCTTGCGGCGGGAAAAGCTCTGTAGTTATCCGTGTTCCCGCCGCCGCTCTATTATCGTGTGCTTCGCCAACTTTACCCCTAGAATATAGCCGGCAATCAGGCCGTACGGGATGCCCAGTGCGGCTTTACCAGTAGTTTCTTGCCATATATCCTAGGCTCACCGCCCATTTATATCCGATGCCGTGTATCGTCTTGATGAACTGAGGATCTGAAGGCTTGTCCTCAAGCTTGGAACGCAGGCGGCACACGGAGACCGACAGGGCATTTTCATAAACATAGACACTGCCGTCCGGCCATATATGCGCCAGCAGCTGCTCTCTGGTCAGTATCTGACCCTTATTGGAATAAAGAAGCTGAAGCAGCCGCGCTTCTGTCTTGGACAGTTCGACCGCATGGCCGTTCTTTTCAAAGCGCATCTGCTCAAAATCAAATAGAAAGCCGTCGGTATCGACGGAAGCTATCGGTATTACGTATCTCCGGAGCAGGGCTTCCATCCTTGCCTGCAGCACTGCCAGGGAAAACGGTTTGGTCACATAATCGTCAGCCCCGCGCTCCAAGCCGGCCACCATGTCCAGTTCCGTATCGTTGGCGGTAAGTATCAGGACCGGTGCGGTATAGCCCGCCGCCCGCAGTTCTGCGCAGAAAGCCAGCCCGGAGCCGTCCGGCAGGTTAATGTCTAGGATATATGCATCAGGCCGGCTTGTTTTCATTTCTTCCTTTGCCTCGTACAGGCTGTGGCAAAGGAAGAAATGTCTGTCGTAAGCGGCAAGAGCCAGTCCAATCCCGCGGCACAGGGCAATGTCGTCTTCAAGAATCAAGATATTCATCAGCTGTTTACCTCATTTGGTTTACTATTACGGTCACCCTTTGTTAAATTTATAATGCTTCGTTTATTATAGGGTATAAAGCGTTTTAAAGAAGCCAAGCTTACCCCGGCGCGTGAGCTGAACTCGGCCTGGGTAAGTTTTTGTCTTCTTCTTTTTCTCTTTCCTGTCCGGCAACATCCCTGGCAATATCTTTGGCAAATTTCAGCTGATTAAACCTAATAATCCTACCGGGGGATAACATTTTATCCTTTTTGCCCCACACTATTAGAATTCAATAATATATTAGCCATATTATATCATATTATTTCAAACTAATATAGAATAACAGATTTATTATCTCGCTATAATCTGTCTTCGACAAATTGCCGGCCATCCAGTTGGAATACCGAATCGTCATATTGTCCGGGCCTCATCGGCTCAGGTTCCTTGCGGGAGAAAATTAGTGCCGCTTAGTTTCCCGTCAAACAAAAATCCAGTGGTGGACGGCCATGGAGGGCCGGCCAAGTCAGCACGCGCCATGGAGGGCGCTTGCTGACGACACGGAAGCTGTCAATATTGGTGGCGGGAAACATAGCGGCACTTATTTTCGGGAGCCGGAACCTGAGCCGATGAGGCCCGGGCAATATGACGATGACCCTTTGACGAGACCCTTTGACGGTGACTCTTAAGCCAGTTAGGCAAACAGCTTAAACCGGCTAATCAGCCCGGTCAGCTCGTCGGCGGTCTGCTGGGTTTTGTTCATGTTTTCTGCGACAGTGGAAGCGTTATTGGAAATATCCGCAGTCTGCTCGGCAACAATCGCGGTGGCATACGCGCCCTCTTGAGCGGTGGTGGAAACTTCGCCGATGGCTTTCAGAAGGGTATGAATGGAAGCTAATAGTTCTTCTGAAGTGGCGTTCAGATCACTTGTCATATCGGCAATATAGATCGCATCGTTTTTATAGGAATCGGCGGCTTTAAGCATGTCCTGATAATCATTCTGAACATTGTCGGCGACAAAATTCAGCAGGTTCGTGGAACTGCTGGCCAGTGCGTTTACCGCATTCATGACGATCTTAGTGATGGCTTGGATCTGCGTTACCGTATTTTTAGAGTTATCAGCCAGTGAGCTGATTTCATTGGCAACTACGGCAAAGCCTTTACCCGCCGCTCCGGCACGGGCGGCTTCGATGGAAGCGTTGAGAGCCAGCAGGTTAGTCTGGCTGGTAATGCTTAGGATAGCAGCGGCAAGGGCATTGATTTCATCCACGGCCTTGGAATCATGCAGGGCTTTTTCCAGTGAGATCTTGATCTCTCGGAACATCTGGTTGGACTGCTCAATGGAGGCATTGACATTTTTGTCCAGTTCCTGAGCCCGGACATGGATTTCCGCCGACCGGCCGGCGCCTTCCTCCGACTTGCCGGAAACTACGCCGACGGCCAGTTCGATTTCACTGACAGTGGCTTTCATATTTTCGGCGGATGTCCCGGAATCGTCCATGCTGGCACTCAGCTCTTCCGTAGCGGAAGAGGTGGCTATGAGCCGGTCATTGAGGACATCAATCGTATCCTTTGACAGTGAGACCTGATCCAGCAGGGAGTTCGAGGCATTGTTGATGCCCCGGACAGTTGCCGACAGGCTGTCCTGCATCCGCTGAATGTCGTTAGACAGATCGCCGATTTCGTCCTTGCGGCGCCGGAACTTATTAGGAACAGAGACCGTTAAATCGCCGTCCGCAATTTTATTGGCCGTCTTACACATGGCCTTGATAGGACGGGAAATATTGCCGGAAAGGATGACTATAATGACGGCGGCAGCGGCGAGGCCGATTCCGCCGATAATGGATATCATCATGATCATGCGGTTAGTGGACTCCATGACTTCCGCTTCGGGAACCTCAGTGGCATAGATCCATACGCCGCCGCTGTTGCCTAAGGGAACATTGGTAAATGCTTTATGGGCGTCTGCATTTAAGACGTTGGAAAAACTCTTGTTGACATATGTATTGCCGGCCAGAAGTGAGGCTTTGATCGCTTCAGACTCAGCGCTCTCCATGTAATCCTGATCCACGGTATTGATCAGCTCTTTGTCGATATGCGCGATCATTATGCCCTGATCGGTAAACAGCCTGCCATAGCCGTTTTCATACAGCTTGACGCCGTCATTTATGGAGTTGATATAATCCATGGTATAATCGACGCCGATAACACCTACCGTTTTCCCGACCCGGTTGGCGACCGGATAGGCGACCGAGATGATGCTGATGGTCTCGTTGCCTACCTTATAATCGTAAGGGGGCGTCACATAGGGCTTTTCGGTCTCAAAGGCAATGAGATAATAATCACCGGCACCGGGAACGTCATAATCGGCCAGAACATCTCTTTTCGTGCCTTCGCCGATATTGTAAAAGTATGATATGAACCTTCCGGTTTCATCGTTATTCATGGCATTGGCATATTTCTTGTCCATATTGTCCAGCTGGTTAGGTTCAAAGCAGGCCCAGGCCGCTAGGATGCCGGTCATTTCATCGGAAACAGCTTTTTCCAACATGTTGTCCAGATAAACACGGCGGCTGTCCATGTGGATGCTTTCATATCGTTCGGCGGCCAGCCGCAGACCAAGCACCAGATTGTCGGCTTTGTCAAACATCGACGACATCTGGTTGGCATAGTTTTCAGCGGTGCTCTTGGTCAGATCTTCCGCCATGCTGTCGGCAAGTGAAGTGGTCTGTACGATGGTAAGAATCAGGAAAGTACCTAGAACGACAAAAAAAGTGGTAAGCAGGGAGATCAACATTTTGGGGCCGATTCGCTTCATATGACGCATATTTCCTGTGCTCCGATCTTTAATTCGGTATTTTTATAAAATCATAAGTATTAAGGTTCATTAATACTCAGATGTTAAAATAAATCTATATATAATTTTACATCAAATCAGGAAAATTTGTCAATAAAATAAATATTCGGTTAAGAATTTTAGGCATATTTGATATAGCGTTACGGTTCAATAAATAATTTAGCCCGGAAAAGAGCGTCTGGATTTCGATAGGAGAGTTTATCGAGATCCAGACGCTTTATAAATGGCTGGATTTATTCTTAGGGAAACGCTGACTTAATCAAGATTTCCTTAGTTTTTGCTAAACAGCGGGGTGCTGAGATAACGTTCGCCGGTGTCAGGTAAAATGACGACGACATTTTTACCGGCAAATTCGGGGCGCTTGGCAATCTCGGTAGCCGCCGTCAAAGCTGCGCCAGATGAGATGCCTACAAGCAGTCCTTCCGCCGCGGCAACCCGGCGTGAGGTTTCAAAGGCGTCTTCGTTGGCGACCGTAATGATTTCGTCCACCACGTTCTTATCGAATACCTTCGGCACGAATCCGGCGCCGATGCCCTGAATCTTATGCGGGCCAGGGCTGCCGCCGGAAAGGACGGGAGAGGCGGCCGGTTCGACGGCAAATATCTTGACGCCCGGTACTTTTTCCTTTAGGATCTGGCCGACCCCCGTAACTGTTCCGCCGGTGCCGACGCCGGCCACAAATGCGGCAATGGAGTTCCCGGTGTCGGCGAGGATTTCCTGAGCCGTGGTCTCGCGGTGTACCTTGGGATTCGCGGGGTTTTCAAATTGCTGGGGGATGAAAGCGCTGGGACTGTCGGCAGCCAGTTCCTGTGCTTTAGCGATGGCGCCCTTCATTCCTTCGGAGCCGGGTGTCAGCACGATCTCGGCACCCAATGCCGCCACCAGCTGGCGGCGTTCTACGCTCATAGTTTCAGGCATGGTAAGTATCAGACGGTAGCCTTTGGCAGCCGCAACGAAGGCAAGTCCGATGCCGGTGTTGCCGCTGGTAGGCTCGATAATAACCGTGCCTTCCTTTATAAGCCCTTTTTGTTCGGCATCCGTTATCATTGCGTAGGCGATTCTGTCCTTGACGCTGCCGAGAGGGTTGAAGTATTCTAGTTTGGCGATCAGGTTTGCGGAAACGCCGGCTGTGCGTCCGTATTGATTCAGCTGTAGTAAGGGTGTGCGTCCGATTAGGTCGGTAAGATTTTGATAAATATTTGACATGATGGTTCCTCCTCTTTTCTTATTGCATATAATACATACGTGTTTAATATGTATTATAACTTTAATTTTTAATTTGTCAATAGGTTTTGGTGAAATTTGTTTGGATGGTTGATGGCCATGTAATGCGATTTTATGGTATTGTGAAACTATATAACGGAAAATATAATAGATAATAATAATAAAAGTACTATACATTATATCTTGTTATGTATTATTATAGTTATAATTTATATACATTGCTCGTTAATAACGGGAAGGTCGTATTCGTATGAGGATAATGAGAATAGATAAAAGGAAAAAGAGGATATATGTGATTGGCATTATTATTGTCCTGTTTATGGGATGCTTGCCTATGGCTGGTATCGTTTATAACAGTTCTGTCTCCGTGCGGGCTGCGGCTGCGGACGGGGAAGCCGTATTCACATCTTTTTATGATATTCCCGGCATTACGGCAGATGAGATAGCGGACATTGAATTACTGCAGCAGAAGTATGACAGCTTTACCTATGGCATGTATCTTACAAGTGAGGCATTTATTGAAGAAGATGGCGCAATAGGAGGCTATGCTGCTCATTTTTGTGAATGGATGAGCAGTTTATTCGGGATCCCGTTTGAGGTTGAGCTGTTCCGTTCGAACGAGCTGGATGATAAGCTGTTGTCCGGTGAGATAGATTTTTCCGGCAACTTTATGCCGACGGCAGACAGACAGCAAAATTTCATCATGTCCGATACCATTGCTGAACGTCAGTTTAAAATCGTCTGGCTGGACAGCAGCCGGAATCCTGGCGACGTTGCCAAGGAACGCCGGATCAGCTATGTCTTTAATGTAAACACTCCGCTGGAAGCCGCGGTGGCCGCCGTGACCGAACCCGGCAGTTATGAGACGGTCTGGTCGTCTGACTTTCAAGAGGCTTATCAGATATTGAAAAGCGGTGAAGCCGATGCCTTTATAACCTTGGGGATTTCCGAAGCATCGCTTTTAGATTACGACGATTTGCTCTTTGAGGATTACTTTCCGTTGATTTTCCATCCGGCTTCGGTAATGGCGGCGAAGCCGGAGCTGGCTCCGATTATTTCGGTTTTGGATAAAGCGTTGGATAACGGTGCTATGCCTTATCTTAACCGGCTTTACAGTCAGGGATATCAGGATTACCGAAAGTTCAGCCTTAGAGCCAAACTCACGGAAGAAGAAAAAGCATATATTGAGGCCAATCCGGTGATACCGATTACGGCCTTTAACACCAACTACCCGGTCAGCTTTTATAATACCCAGGAAGATGCCTGGCAGGGTGTTTATTTTGAATTGCTGGATGAGGTGACGGCCTTGACCGGCTTGGAGTTTCAGGTGATTCATGATGAGCATACCAATATGCCGGCGCAGAGTGAGATGGTAATCAGCGGTGCGGCCCGTATGATGCCGGAATGGCATAGTACTCCCGAAAGGGAGCAGGATTTCATCTGGTCGGAGCAGGTGACGTTCAGCGATTCCTATGCGTTGATTTCCAAGGAGGAGTTCCGTACTATTACGCTCAACGAAATACTGGACGTGAAAGTCGGGATAGCCCGCGGAACCGTACATGCTGAGGCTTTTATGCAGTGGTTTCCTAACCACCATGATCATGTGGAATATGACGGGATTAACCTTGCCTTTGAAGCTTTGAAAAACGGCGAGGTCGACATGGTTATGACATCGCGGCGCAAGCTGCTGCAGCTCACGCACTTCGAGGAACTGGTGGGTTATAAGGCCAATGTTACTTTTAATCAGCCGATTGAGACCAGTATCGCTTTTGGCAGTTCGGATAACGTTCTGCGCGGAATCTTTGATAAGGCCATGACGATGACGGATACGGAAGGTATCACCGGGCGATGGATGGAGAAAACCTTTGACTACCGGCTGAAACTGGCGGAGGCGCAGCGCCCTTGGTTTATTGGCGCGATCGCCCTTTCCTTTTTAGTGATTGCCCTGATCTTGGTTATGCTCAGGCGCAACCATAGAATGACCGGAGAGCTGGTGAAGGCCAAAAGCAGAGCCGAGTCTGCCAGTGAAGCCAAATCTACTTTCCTTGCTAATATGAGTCATGAGATACGCACGCCGATGAATGCCATTATCGGCATGACCGATATCGCCAAATCTACGGGCAGCAGTGAGCGGAAAGATTATGCCCTGGGAAAAATCAGGGACGCATCCAATCATCTGCTTGGCGTGATCAATGATATTTTAGACATGTCCAAGATCGAAGCTAATATGTTTCAGATATCACCCTCGGAAATGATATTCGAAAGAGTTCTGCAGCGTGTCGTCAATGTCGTCAACTTCCGGGTAGATGAAAAAAAACAGAATTTTACGGTGCGTATTGATAAAAATATCCCCAAGCGGATTATCGCCGACGACCAGCGTCTGGCGCAGGTCATCACCAATATTTTATCTAATGCTATCAAATTTACGCCGGAAGGCGGTATGATCCGCCTGGATACCAGCCTTAAGGGCAGGGATGAAAATGGCGTCTGTACGATTCAGGTAGACATCATCGATTCCGGCATCGGTATCAGCAAGGAGCAGCAAGGCAAGCTTTTCCGGTCTTTTGAGCAGGGCGAAGCCCATACATCGCGCACATACGGCGGCACTGGGCTGGGTCTGGCTATTTCCAAGTCAATCGTGGAACTGATGGGCGGATCCATCTGGGTGGAGTCGGAGCCAGACAAGGGATCGATATTTTCCTTCACGTTCCGGGCGGCGCCGGGAATGGGAGAAGGAGCAAAGCGTCTGGGCGGCAATATTAGCTGGGACAACGCGCGTTTTATGGTAGTCGATGACGATCCCGCCGTATTGGAGTATTTCATGGAAATTATGGGGGAAGCCGGCTTCCATTGTGATACGGCGTTAAGCGGCATGGAAGCCTTGGCCCGTATCGGTGCAAACGGGCTGTACCATATCTACTTCGTAGACTGGCTGATGCCCGATATGGACGGCATAGAACTGGCTTACCAGCTGAAGGCGCTGGAGAGCGAGGTGGATAATTCAGTCGTTATCATGATCTCGGCGGCGGCCTGGAACGATATTGAGGATAAAGCCCGCAAAGCCGGCGTGGAGCGTTTCCTTTCTAAGCCGCTCTTTCCTTCCATGATCATGGACGTCATCAGCGAATGTCTGGGGCAAAGAGGCAATGAAGAACCGACGGATACAGCCGTTGCCGAGGTTTCCTTTGCCGGCCGCCGTATCTTGTTGGCAGAAGATGTGCAGATCAATAGTGAAATACTGGAAGTCTTACTGAGTCCCACCGAGATCAGCATTGACTGTGCCGTCAACGGCGAAGAAGCGGTACGTATGTTCAGCAAGAACCCGGAGCAATATGACCTGATCTTAATGGATGTGCAAATGCCCATCATGGATGGCTACGAAGCGACCCGCGCCATTCGCGAGTTAGACAAGAAGATCCCGATCATTGCCATGACCGCGAACGTCTTTCGGGAGGATGTCGAAAAATGCCTTGAAGCAGGCATGAATGACCACTTAGGCAAGCCGCTGGATGTTAGCGAGGTGATTGACAAGATCAAAGAATATCTGAACCGGTAATTTAAATAATATAATTATCCGGTCCTTGCTCATTATATTGTTCAAGAATGTTTTCAATTGTCACACTGTCAAGATATCGCGTGACTACCTTATAAAGCCCGTTCCATACGGATAAGGTTTTGCATGTCGCGGCTCTTTCGCATTGATTGATCCTGTCTTCTAGGCAGGCGGTTGGCGCCAGACTGCCTTCGGTAATACGGAGGATCTGCCCCACCGTAATCTGCGCGGGCGGTTTGGCCAGCATATATCCGCCTTGTTTGCCCCGGTTGGTTTTCAGTATGTCCGATGTATTTAGCAGAGATACGATTTGTTCCAGATACTGTTTTGATATGTTTTGCCGCCCAGCGATCTCCTTTAGCGGTATAAATCCGTCCTCTTTATGTTCGGCCAGATCAACCAGCATCCGCAGCGCGTATCTGCCCTTTGTCGATACCTTCATTATTTTCTCCTTTGGTCTAGCATGATAGAGTTCATTACCTAATAATAACATATGTTTACTATGTTTTCAAGCTCGCGAAATTAAACCATATCTAATGCAGCCGAACATAGGATTGAAATATAAAACCTAAAATGGTATAATCGGTGAAGCAGTCAGAGGATCATGGAGGATAATTATGAAGTATTTGTTGTTTGACATAGTGGCGGACGAGCTGGCCAAAGCATTGGATTTCCCAGTTGACGAAATACACAAAAGACTGGAACAGCCGCCTTCGGCGGAAATGGGCGATGTCGCTTTTCCCTGCTTTTTCCTGGCCAAGGAGTACAAAAAAGCGCCGCCCCAAATAGCCGAAGAACTGCACGGCAAGATGGCCGCCGCCGGCTCACAGATGTTTTCGGAGATTAGAGTTGCCGGCGGATATTTGAATTTCTTCCTGGCCAAAGAAAACGTATTAAAATTGTTTTATGAAATGGCATCAAGCGATTCGCTTATTAATTATTCTGAGTATCAGAACCAGAAGGTTACGATTGAACATACCAGTGTTAACCCGAATGCGTCTCCGCACATCGGCCGTGCGCGAAACGCAATGATCGGGGATGCCAGCGTAAGACTGCTCAGGTATCTGGGCTGTGATGTCAAGGTTCACTATTTTGTCAACGACATCGGCAAGCAGATTGCCCTTTTGGCTTATTGTACCAAAGATAAAGGCGAAATCAGCTTTAGCGAACTGCTCTCCTTGTATGTGGCGGCCAATGAGGATCTGAAAAGCAACCCGGAACTTGAGAAGGAAGTTTTTAATATTCTTAACCTGATGGAAAGCGGAGATCAGGGAGTGTTTGCCGACTTTGCCCGCATCGTGGATATCTGCATCAAAGGCCAGACAGCTATATTTAATGAGTTTGGGATACATTATGATATATTTGATTATGAGTCGCAGTATGTTAAACGTGGCCGTACCGCTGAGGTGCTTGCTTTGCTGGAAGAGACCGGAAGGCTTTTTGAGGATGGTGAAGGCCGGTTGGTTTTAAATCTAGAGGAATTTCAGATTAATCCGGAGAATCACTATCTTCCCTTGACCAGGAAGGATAAAACTTCGTTATACCCGCTCCGGGACATCTGCTACAATATTGATAAGGTCAATGAAAAGTCATCAAGGAATATTGTTGTTTTGGGTGAAGACCAGCGTCTTTACGGCAAACAGATTAATGCTGCTATTAAGCTTCTGGGCTATGAGGAAGCGGAGATCATCAATTATTCGTTCGTTCTTTTGCCGGACGGCAAGATGTCCACCCGGGCCGGACAAGTCGTGCTGCTGGAAGACTTGATGCGTGATACGGTGGAATATGCCAAGCAGACGATAGCTGAACATCGCGGCCCAGCGGAGCCGGGCGGTTCGGAAGAAGCTGAAAGCCTTCCCAAGCAGCTTGCTTACGGAGCGATCAAGTATTCGATTCTCAAATGCGGCAATGAAAAGAACGTTATCTTCGACCGGGAAACCGCACTGAATTTTCAGGGCGACACCAGTGTATATATCCAGTATTCCTATGCACGGATCCAGTCCTTGCTGCGTGGTGAAAAGGAAAGTGCCGGCAGCGGTGCTGTCGGCTTCCTTACCCATCCGCTTGAATGGGAAATCATTAAGAAGCTCTTGTCCTTCCATCAAGTGTTGGCCGTCATATCGCAGGACTTTAATTTTGTGACCCTCTGCGCTTATCTTTACGAGCTTTGCCAGCTGTTTTCCAGATGGTATAAGGAGTGTACGATCAAAAACGCCGAAGGAGATGTGAAGCTGGCTCGGTTGTTCCTAGCGGCTGGGGTTGCCAAAGTAATCAAAGACGGGTTAAGCATCCTTGGTATTGAGGCGCCGGATAAAATTTAAAATTATACAGGCCACAAGCGAGCGATAAGGCGGGTTTCCACCCGCCTTATCTGTGTTAAACAACGCAAAATGCATGAATCTGATCATAATTACTGATTTGTATTATACTTTTGTATAATCCACCCAGATAAACGCAGGGGCGTTGGTTCGGTTCAGTGAAGAGTTGCTTCGGAAATACAGCTGGTTCTGCGTATTGACATAGGTGAAGCCGTATAGAGAACCGGGTGCAACATAGGCGGAACTTACCATATACTTTTCCGGACCGTTGCCGGTGCTCCAATATCCGCCGGAGTCTATAATGGCATCCACATAACCGGTTGTGCCGATCAAAGCTGTATCATTTTGCCCGTAGGCTCCCTGAGTAATATTGATATTGAAAGCCCTCCGGTAAACAGGTTTTCCGTTATACATGGCTCCGGTGGCTGTTTCGGTAGTTGAGTAATTGTTAGTTACCTGCAATTGCTGAACTTGCGTAGTTAAATTATTAACCTGACTCAGTAAATTATCATCAATCGTAACAACGGCACCGGTCGGTCCGGTAGTCACGCTCAGGCTAAGGGCAGTAGGTGTGTTAGTGGCGAAGGTGACGGCACTGTTGGGCGTAATCGCGACACCAGGATCAGTCGCTCCCGTGGCACCGGTTCCTGCTACGGTACGGAATAATGTGCCGAACAAGCTGAATGTTCCGGTCGGCCCCGTCGGCCCCGTGGGTGCATGTGTTTTATGACAACATTGTGTAAAATAACTTTATATCATTCAGTCAGTTTTAACCGACTTGCGTATTTTCCACAACAGTTAATTCCCTCTGATTGTTAGTGATAAATTCCACTATACGCCTATGTTG
>QMCD01001448.1_pt1 | contig 32094 bp, 30 predicted proteins | sample 1821841 | NCBI WGS metagenome assembly QMCD01 (sample SAMN01991225, study PRJNA193472) | Termite gut metagenome, whole genome shotgun sequencing project. | isolation source: worker | host: Macrotermes natalensis
TGCCTGGGTCGCAAAAGAGATCGTCAGATGCGGAGCGGAGATTAGCTACAAAGAAGTGGACTTTCCGGGCGCGGTTTGCATTTCGGTAAACGACGAACTTATCCATGGCGCGCCGAAAGACTACGTGTATCGCGAGGGGGACAAAGTTAGTTATGACCTGACGATAACATATCATGGGATGCATATTGATGCAGCTTTTTCCATGATTATTGGCCAAGAAGAACCTAGCGGAGCCAAGGGCAGACTGCTAAAAATCACCGAAAACGCCCTACGAGCGGGAATCGCAGAGGTGAAAGCCGGCTCCCATACTGGCGACATTGGCAGTGCGGTAGAGAAAGTGCTAAAAGCCGGTAAACTAGGAATAATCCGGGACTATATAGGCCACGGAATCGGCACCAAGATGCACCAAGCCCCGGATATTCCCAACTACGGTCGCCGGGGAACAGGCGAAGAACTGCAAGTGGGCGAACTGATCTGTATCGAGCCCATGGCTAGCCTGGGCAAGGAAAAAACCGAAGTCAACCAAGAAGACGGCTGGACTGTATCCCTGAAGGACGGCAGTATCGGCGCGCATTTCGAGCATACAGTCCTAGTCTTGCCGGACGGCTACGAGGTTTTGACTGAGGGCGCGTTTTAGCTGGCCGAGAACATCGGTAGGTGAGTGAAGGCTGCAGTTGGACTATTCCGCTGGAATCAGATATAATGCACCATATGCCTATTCAACGAATTGTAGATACTAAAGCGGACGAAGAAAGCGAAGCGGAAAAGCAGATCGAGGTGACGCTGCGGCCGCAAACTTTTGCCGAATATGTTGGGCAGGAACGGCTAAAGAAAAACCTGAAACTGGCGATTGAAGCCGCCAAAAAACGCAGCGAGCCGATTGACCATGTGCTACTATACGGCCCGCCAGGGCTGGGCAAGACCACCATGGCCGGGGTGATAGCTAACGAAATGCGGGCGAATATGCGGGTGACCTCCGGCCCGGCCGTGGAGCGGGCCGGCGACTTGGCCTCGATTCTGACCAACTTGGCGGACGGCGACGTGCTGTTTATTGACGAAATTCACCGGCTAAACCGAACGGTAGAAGAGGTGTTGTATTCGGCAATGGAGGATTATAAACTGGACATTGTGATTGGCAAAGGGCCAGCGGCGCGGTCTGTGCGGCTAGACTTGCCCAAGTTTACGGTGATTGGCGCAACCACCCGTACCGGCAGCTTGGCGGCGCCACTGCGGGACCGGTTCGGGCATATTCACCGGCTGGAGTTTTACCAGCCGGGCGAAATCGTGCAGATCATTGAGCGGGCGGCGAAGATTTTGGACACCGAAATCCGCTCCGGCGCTTCTGATATTCTGGCCCGCCGAGCTAGGCTGACCCCGCGCATCGCTAACCGGCTACTCAAACGAGTGCGCGACTACGCGGATGTGAATGGCGACGGAATTATTGACGAGCCGGTCGCAGTACAGGCGATTGCTATGCTAGAAATTGATGACTTGGGGCTGGATGCGGCCGACCGCAATATGCTGCGGCTGATGGCCGAAAACTACGGCGACCGACCGGTGGGTCTTACAACTATTTCCGCCCTGACTGGCGACGAGGTTAGCACAATTGAGGATTTTTATGAACCGTATCTGATGCAATTGGGATTGATTGAGCGCACGCCACGCGGCCGCCGGGTGACGCCCAAGGCCATGAAGCACTTAGGTATTTCGGGCGGCAAAAATAAGTGAAATAGCTCACGCTTGCGTTATTGGCGCAGGGTGTATATAGTTGGAATAAGGTGGGATGAACTTTTGCATCCCAAAATCTAAAATCCGAAAGGAGTGTGGTAGCGGTGAAGCCGTTTACTGTCACAAAAGAAGATGTCGAAAAGATCCGCGCAGCCGAACGAACGTTCGTTGAGGCGGCGTTGGCCGGCGAGCAGAACGAAGAGAGCTACCGGTCGCTATATAGCGACTTCCATCATTTCATGATGGAAAACTACTTTAGTGAGAGCCTGAGCGATGGCGATAACCAAGAAGGATTCTGGTTTGCTACCAAAAGAGCGATTCTGCGGCACCAATGGGCAAATATTTCCAATTTTCTGTTTGATTGTCTTGTTGCTCAAGGTAAATTTGGAATGGCATTGAACATGGTTTGCCGGACCAGCAAGCTGTTCGAGGTTTGGCGCGGGTTTAGCCCAGAGGCATCAACCACTGCGGCGGAAGCTATGAGCAGAGCCATAGCCCTATACGCCGACGGCGGCCGGGTGAAAGTGACTGGCATGGAAGTGGTCGAGGGTCAGGAGTTCCAAAACATCGGATCTATGGTCGACGCTTTTACGGTGGTCTCGGAGCTACTGGCCAATGCTGTAAAGTATTCGCCAGCTGGGACTAAGATTTCGGTTGAGTTCAGTTGCAAGAAAGTAAAGGTAAAGCACCTTTACGGCGACGAGGACGAGCAACACTACTTTGTGGCGGTGCGCGACCACGGGTTCGGGATCCCGGAGAGCGAGCAAGAACTGGTGTTGCAGGAAGGCTACCGGAGCGGGCGCACGGCGGACGAGATAGTCGGCAGCGGCTTTGGGCTTTCGTATGTTTACCTAGCTTCCCGGAAAAACCTAACCATCAAAAGTCCGCTCTATCCGGACGAGCCCGTGCAAAAAGGCACAGAAATTCGCGTCAAACTGCCACTTTGGTAAGTCGCCCGACTTCCGGAAGTGATTTGGGAAATAACAGATGTAATATGCAAGTTTTTTGTACAAAAAATGGCGCTCGGGAATCAGTTTCCGGGCGCGTTTTAAGGCAGCCTTTAAGGCGACCACACATTTCGCAATTTAGCCACCGCATGATATAATTACATAGTAAATTAACAAGCATCCTGAGGGGAAGTGGTAGAGAGAGAAAAGATTCTAGCGAACGGCGTCTTTTCTCTGTTACTTCAACCCGGGCAAGGAAAGGTGAAAAAGAAAATGGAAATTATCAACCCGAACGGGAAGAAAATTACAAGAGTGACAAAGGAATTTTGCGGGCGGCCGCTGACGCTAGAAATTAACCGCGTGGGGTTCCGGGCCACGGCTAGCGTGTTAGCCACTTATGGCGACACGGTGGTATTGGGCTCGGTTGTTGTCGGGTCCAGGCCAGTTGTGCTGGATTACTTCCCGCTGTCGATTGACTACGAAGAAAAGTTTTACGCGGCCGGAAAAATCAGTGGCTCGCGGTTTATCAAGCGCGAAGGCAGGCCGAGCGACGAAGCAGTGCTGATCGGGCGACTGATCGACCGACCAATCCGACCGTTGTTTCCCAAGGGCTACCGGCAAGAAGTGCAAGTAGTGACAACGGTGTTGAGCATGGACCCGGAGTTCCGGCCGGATGTGATTGGCATGATTGCCGCCAGCGCGGCTCTGACCTTGAGCGGCACGCCGTTTGACGGCCCGATTGCTGGGCTGCGCGTGGGCCGAGTCGGCGGCGAGTTCAAAGCATTCTTGACTGCCGATGAGCGCAAAGCGTCGGACCTGGACCTAGTCGTGGCTGGCAAGAGCGATGGGATTACCATGGTGGAAGCTGGGGCGAACGAAGTCTCCGAAGATGATGTTATCAAAGCCATGGAATGGGCACTCAAAAATATGCAGCCGGCCATTGAGTTGCAAAACGAGCTGCGTGAATTGGTTAAACCCGTCGCGCTAGAATATACACTAATCAAACCGAACGAAGAAATTCAAAAAACCGTCGACGAATGGATTGAGGATAAATTGGGGCCGGAATACCGCAAGGCCTACCCGGAGCGCAATCAGATGATTAACGAACTGCGCTGGCAGTTCCACGCAGAAATGACCGAAAAACTAGTGACCGGGCCAATGAAAAAGACTAACCCCGAGGCTGCCGAAGCAGATATTTTGGACGAATACGCCAAAAAATTCAAAGATGAATACGATGAAGCCTTTACTATGGCGGTACACCAAGACGTGCGTAAGGGAATAGTCGAGGACGGCGTGCGGCCGGACGGCCGCAAATTGACCGAGGTGAGGCCTTTGTCTAGCGAAGTTAGCGTATTGCCAAGGGTGCATGGCTCGAGCCTGTTTACCCGGGGCGTCACGCAGGCTTTGAATGTCGTCACATTGGCGCCGCTATCCTATGCGCAAATCGTCGATACTATGGAAGTGACAGACGGCGAACGCCGCTACATGCACCATTATAATGCGCCGGGATACACTGTTGGCGAATGCCAGCGTATGGGCAGCCCGGGCCGGCGGGAGATTGGCCACGGATACTTGGCGGAGCGCGCTTTGACTGCAGTTCTGCCCAGTGAAGAAGACTTCCCCTATGCTATCCGCAGCGTGACCGAGATCATGTCGCAGAACGGTTCGACCAGTATGGCTGCAACCTGCTCAAGCTGCATGGCTTTGATGGATGCGGGTGTGCCACTGCGGGCTCCAGTTTCCGGAATTGCCATGGGGTTGATGCTAGACGGCGACAAACCGTATGTGCTGTCGGACATTGCCGATGCCGAAGATTTTGCTGGCGATATGGACTTTAAGGTGACTGGAACCGCTAAGGGAATCACCGCCTTGCAGATGGACATGAAGGTCCACGGCCTGCCGGTGGAGACCCTGGCTGCTGCAATTAAGCAATCTAGCGCCGGGCGCAAGTTTATCCTTGACCACATGTTGAGCGTAATCGCCGAACCGCGCAGTGCTTTGTCCGAACACGCGCCACGGATCGAAAAAATCATGATAAACCCCGAGAAAATTGGCACGATTATTGGCAAGGGCGGCGAAACCATTAACAAAATCACCAGCGAAACTGGTGCCGAAGTAGATATCCAAGAATCCGGCTTGATCACCGTGGCTAGTTCCAATGCGGAGTCCATTGAAAAAGCCCTGAATTGGATTAAAGGATTGGTTGAAGAACCAGAGGTCGGCAAGATTTACACCGGGACGGTTGTGGGCATCAAAGATTTTGGCGCGTTCGTGAATATCCTGCCTGGAATCGACGGAATGCTGCATATTTCTCGGATCACTGAAAAGCGCCTGGAAAGAGTAAGCGATGCTATCAAGATTGGCCAAGTGGTTAAAGTGCGCCTAGACGCGATTGACGACCGGGGCAAGTTGTCATTGACCATGAAAGGTGTTCCGCAAGATTAAAGGGAGTTGCATAAGCTAAAGGAGATAGGTTGTGTTAAAGAAAGTGCTTGTGACAGGCGGTGCGGGGTACATCGGTTCGCATATATTAGTTGAGCTGGTAGAAGCAGGGTATAAGCCAGTAGTGGTGGATAATCTGGTTAACTCCAGTCCAGAGAGCCTACGTCGTGTGGAAGAAATTACGGGGGCGCATGTGCCGTTTTACCAACTGGACTTGCGGGACAAATCGGGGTTGGCCCGGGGTTTTGCACGGCAAAAACCCCACGCCGCGATCCCCCTCGCCGGTCTCAAAGCGGTGGGCGAAAGCATTCAAAAGCCGCTGGAGTACTACGACAACAATCTTGGCTCAACTATCGTACTGCTAAAGCTAATGGATCAACATAAAGTTAAAAAACTAGTCTTTAGCTCCTCCGCCACGGTTTACGGTGCGGACGGCCAATCGCCGCTAGACGAACAGGCGCCAACTGGGCAGGGCATTACCAACCCCTACGGCTGGACCAAGTATATGCAAGAGCAGATGATTCGAGACCTTGCCGTCGCCGAGCCAGAATTTGAAGCCACGATTCTGCGCTATTTTAATCCAGTCGGCGCTCACCCGAGCGGACAAATCGGCGAAGATCCATATGGCATACCGAATAATCTTTTGCCATTTGTGGCCCAAGTTGCGGTTGGTAAACTCCCGGAACTGGAGGTTTTTGGTGGCGACTATGCTACTCCGGATGGCACCTGTCAGCGCGATTATATTCACGTTATGGACCTAGCGGCCGGGCATGTCAAAGTTCTAGAGTCGCTGCAGCCAGGTGTGCAGACCTACAATCTGGGAACCGGAAAGCCAGAGTCAGTGCTGGATGTGATCCGCGCTTTCGAAAAAGCCTGCGGTCGCCAGATCCCATATAAAGTCGTAACACGCCGCCCCGGCGATCCGGCCGTTCTCTATGCTTCCGTCAAAAAAGCCGCGGAGCAACTCGGCTGGCGCGCCGGTAAAACCCTCCAAGACGCCTGCAAGGATGCCTGGAATTGGCAATCCAAAAACCCGAACGGATATAGCAGATAAAAAACCATAAAAAACGGGCCGTTTACCAGTAAACGACCCGAGTTCAAAAATGTACTACTCTTGCTGTGTTGCCGCCTGAGTTTCCGCCCCAGCGGCGCGCGGTGGCTCAAAATAACTCTCGCTCGGCTTCGCGTCTGGCAACAACGTGATCTCGCCCTCGATAAACAGCTTGAAAACATAGAAGCATATCTGCGTCTGCGCTGCGGCTATCTCGTCTTGCCGCACGGACCCGAGGACCGTGATCTCTTCATCTAACATCGCCCACAGCCTTATTGACACATTTTGCCTAATCGCATCCCGTATCTCTTGGCTCGTCTGGCATAGCGCCAGAGTCCAGGTCTTCATATCCGGAATCTCGCGATAAATCCGTTGAATCTCGCGGGCCGACAAGTTAGCAATTCCTTCGAACCGGAGTAATACGGGTAAAGCCTGTCTGATAATGTGGTTTGCTACGGCCTTGTAATCGTATTTGCCCTCAGGCGTTTGGCCTATCGCCGTTCCGAAGCAAAGTTCCTCGAGTAGAGTTCGCACTGCTTTCTCGTCGCCGGCGACCAGTGGATCAACATAGTTTGATAAATGTGCTATGCGGGCAGAATCTGCCGGATACTTTTGCGGAAATGCTGCCGTGAATCTCCCTATCCAGTCTCTAGCCAACATCGCGCCACTGACAACAGCCGCGTTGACGTCCTGGCCGCTATCTGCCAATGCTTGCCGAATAATTGCGCAGTAGCTCTCGCCATCAAGCCGCGCCTGCCGCTGAAGCTCAGCAAACTTTTCGGCCAGCTTGTTTCTCTCTTTTTGCATCGCATAGAAACTGGCTGCACTACTCGCGGCGTCACGCTTGAGCTGCTCATTCTTGCGCAACGATCGAACCAGCGCTGCAACAAGCGCGCCGACCCCAGCCGCAACCCCTGCCCACGGCAGAGTCTTCACTAATCGACTGCTCATGTCCTTTTGCCCCCTAATCGTAATGTACAGGGCGCACTGCCCCTGTTCTGGCAATTGTAGCACAGATAAGGCCTCCTATCAATAGTGAATGATAATGAGTTGATCATGCTATAATAAAGTTGGGCAGTAAATAGTTATACCAAGGTGGTGTACATTATAAAACCATAATGAGAATGGAGGAAAACTCAAATGACAGAGCGGTATAAATGCCCAGTTGCTGTAATCTTGCTGTTGGTTCGGCGCAACGAATCAACGAGTCGGAAAGAAGTGCTACTGACCAAGCGGCAGGGCGGCTATGCAGCCGGGATGTGGGATCTGTCCGCATCAGGACACCTAGAGCCGAATGAGCTTTTGGCTGATGCCATGATTCGCGAAGCCGGAGAGGAAATCGGCGTCACTATCCGCAAGGAGGATCTGGAGTTCTCCAGTGTAGTCCATGATACCAGCCCAGATAAAGCCTACATTAACTTTAACTTCATATGCGAGCAATTTGAGGGGCAACCTACCATTTGCGAGCCAGACAAATGCAGCGAGATTAAATGGATGCCAATCGACGACCTGCCGCCTAATCTGATGACCGAAAGGCGTTGCGCTGTTGGTAATTATATTAGTGGCACACACTTCTTCGAGAACGTCATTACCGGAGACAAGTGAGAGCACAGCAAACGAGCGTACGTTTGGCCGCCCCAACAACAAAGGGGCGGTTTTCTCGGCTCTATGCTATAATTGAATTATCACCAAAGGAGGTAAGATGAAAATTGATCAATCGGGGGTGAAATATGAGATTCCAGAAACATTAACCAAGTATATCGACAAGAAAATGCGGCGACTACTGAAGTTCGTGCCACGCGCCGACCGTGAGGCAACGGGGGCAAAAGTGGTGGTGGAACGCGCCGACCGGCCGAATGGCGACAAATACGAGGTTGAAGTAGTTTTGAGCCTGTCAGACAGGCAGATTGTTGCTAAAGAAGAGGCCGGCAATCCATTTGCTGCATTTGACATCGTTGACGAAAAGGTCAGCCGCCAAATCAAAAAGTACAAAGGCAAAAAACTCCTCGGTCGCATAAAGCTTTTCAAGCGCAAATAATTAACCGCGCTTTGCCTAGCTGTACCTAGTTTAGGGGCAGTTTTTACATGTCCTAGGTAAGTTGTAGACCAAGGAACCAACCCTAAACCAACCCGAAAAAGTGTTGTGTTTGGGCAGAAACTAAGGTATAATTAGTCACAGATAAAAAATTTTGTGGAGTGATTGCTAGTGAGTAAAAATACAACTGATAAAGTAGAGGCAGAGAAGGCAGCAAAAGGCAAGAAGCCAACAGACAAGTTGGCAGACAAGTCAAAAAGTACCAAGTTCTTGCAAAAGATTTTTGGTGACGCACAGAAAAAAACACTCAAACGATTAGAAAAACAGGCTGCGGAGATTGCAGCACTAGAGCCGAAATATCAAGAAATGTCGGACGAAGAGCTAAAATCCCAAACGGAAGTCTTGCGAGAAAAACTCAAAGAAAAAGGCGCCAGCTTGGACACGATTCTGCCCGAAGCCTTTGCCACAGTGCGTGAGGCCAGTGTACGCGTGCTAGAAATGCGACCATTTGACGTCCAGATGATCGGTGGTATCGTTTTGCACGAAGGCAACATTGCTGAAATGAAGACAGGCGAGGGTAAAACATTGGTCGTCACCATGCCGATCTTCCTTAATGCCTTGACCAGCAAAGGAGTGCATTTGGTGACTGTGAACGACTACCTCGCCCAATACCACGCCGGCTGGATGGGCGGGCTATACGACTTTTTAGGACTATCAACGGGCGTGATCATCAACGACGCGTCGTTTATCTACGACAAAAACTACGAAAACGAAACCCACACCGACCCCTACATGCGCAAACTCCGGCCAGCTACTCGCAAAGAAGCCTACGCTGCGGACATCACCTATGGCACCAACAACGAATTCGGCTTTGATTACCTGCGCGACAACATGGTTAACGATGTAGAAAAATTGCGCCAAAGGGAATTACATTATGCAATCGTGGACGAGGCCGACTCCATTCTGATTGACGAAGCCCGCACCCCACTTATTATTTCCGCGCCAGCGGCAGAAAACCCAGACGGCTACTACCAATTTGCCAAAATCGCCAGCAAACTGGCCGATGCCGACTACGTTTTGGATGAAAAGCACCGCACGGTGGCACTTACGGACGAAGGCGTGGAAAAAATCCAAAAGTTGTTGGATATCAAAGACCTGTATAGCTCGGATAACGTTCGGCTAGTTTACCATCTAGAGCAGGCGCTGCGTGCCGAAACCCTGTTCAAGCGCGACAAAGACTACGTCGTCACCAACGATGGAGAGGTTATTATCGTGGACGAACACACCGGCCGCCTAATGATGGGCCGGCGCTACAATGAGGGCTTACACCAGGCCATTGAAGCCAAAGAGGGCGTTAGCGTCAAGCAAGAATCTATGACTCTAGCTACCATCAGCTTCCAGAACTTCTTCCGTCTATACGACAAGCTGGCAGGCATGACCGGCACCGCCTTTACAGAGGCGGAGGAGTTCCAGCAGATCTATTCACTAGACGTGGTGCAAATTCCGCCCAACAAACCGATTATTCGCGAAGACAAGGACGACGTGATTTACCGCACCGAGGCTGGAAAAATCAAGGCAATTGTCGAAACCATTAAAGAATACAATAAAGTTGGCCGCCCAGTACTAGTTGGCTCAGCTTCCATAGCCAAAAACGAGCTTATCGCAGCCGCCATGGACAAGGCGGGTCTAAAATATGAAATCCTAAACGCAAAGAACAACGAGCGCGAAGCAGCAATTGTAGCGCAAGCTGGGCAAAAGGGTGCGATTACTCTCGCCACCAATATGGCTGGGCGCGGCACTGACATCCGCCTGGGCGAGGGCGTCAAGGAACTTGGCGGACTGGTAGTGATTGGCTCGGAGCGGCACGAAAGTCGCCGTATCGACAACCAGTTGCGCGGCCGCGGCGGTCGCCAAGGTGACCCCGGCGAAACCCAGTTCTTCGTCTCCACGGAAGACGACCTGATGCGAATTTTCCAGGGAGAACGCATCGCCGCCATGATGACCCGTTTGGGCGTGGCCGAAGACATGCCGATCCAAAACGGCACAGTTAGCAAGCTACTAGAGGCGGCGCAAAAGCGCATAGAGGGCTTTAACTTCGATTCGCGTAAAAATGTTGTGCAATACGACAATGTGATTAATCGCCACCGCCGTGTGGTTTACCTGATGCGGCGCAAGATTCTGGAGGGAGAAAATATCCAGCCAGAGATTGAGCGACTGCTAAAAGAAGAAGCCGAGGCTCTAACATTATTTGCCAGCCCGATATAACAAGAAATATGTTGAAGACTTTAAGGCCGTATTCAAGAAACTCCCAGAAGGCAAGATAAAAGACATCGGCAAAGAAAAGAAACCGGAAAAACGCGCAGAAATGGCCCTGGCCGAGATTAAAGAACTATATAGTAGCAAAGAGCAATCCGTTGGCGAAGACGCCATGCGGGCAGTTGAACGCGAAGTTTACCTGCAGGTTTTGGACACCCTTTGGATGCAGCACCTCGAAGATATGCAGCACCTGCGCGAGGGAATCCATTGGCGCAGTGTGGGCCAGCGCGATCCGTTGGTAGAATACCGCAGTGAATCCAAGCGCTTGTTCGACTCGCTGCAAACCAGCTTGCGCGAAGAAGTCCTAAAGGTACTGTTGAACTTACAGCGGCAGGACGTTGGCAAGTTGAGCGACGACGATTACGATACGGAGCTTACCAAAATGGCTGGCAGTGCCACCGATAAAGGTGTGAACGAGATTTCTTCGGCAAAGAAGAACACGGATAAAGAGTTCAAGGCGGCTGAGAGCGCGCGAACCAGTGAAACTTCTGTGAAGGTGATGCATAGCGCGGGCAGCCCCAGCAAAAATAAACTGGCAGCCAAAAAGAAGAAAAAGGCGCAGCGTAAGAATCGCAAACGCGGACGCAAGTAGCAACAAACAGATAAACGAGGTAAAAATGCGACACAAAGTTGAGGCAGTAAAGTTAAAAAGCGGAGCAAAAGGGCTATTGATTGATGTGCCCGATGCCAGTGTAATGGATTTTAGTTTTAATTTCCGGGCGGGCAACAGATTTGTCCGGGATAAGTCAGTATATGAAACGGCGCACATTATGGAGCATCTGGCCTTCGGCGCCAATGCGGTATTTGGTAGTGAGCAGGAATACGAGGCAGAGTTTACCAAAAACGGGGCCTATCATAATGCTTACACTGGTAGATATACCATGGGCTACATCGCCGAGTGTGCCGATTTTGAGTGGCGGCGAATTTTGGAGTTACAGCGCCCGGCGATCGTGTCGCCGCGCTTCAACGAGGCCGAGCTGAATAGCGAACGAAGCAATGTCAAAAATGAACTTACCGGGTACAAAAATAGCTACAATAGGCTGCTTTGGATGGCCATGAGCAAGGCTATGGGCGAAGATGTGCTGCTCCTGGATGAACGGCTAAAAACTTTGGCCAACGTCACCTTGGCTGATGTGCGGGAGCATCACCGGCGTACACATACGGCCAAAAATATGCGGTTTATCATCGCCGGCAAACTGCCGGCAGAGCGAAAAGCAGAAGTCATGAAAATGCTCAACGAATGGGAGCTGCCATCTGGCGAATACCTGGAGGCATCCGTAGAAAAGCTACATAAAGTAGATCCGGACTTAATCCTCCGCCAAGATGCCGCCAATCTGACCTTTGGCTTAGATCTGTCATTGCCGCGACGGCTTTCGGCGGGCGAAATATATGTGATGGAGTGCCTAGAACATATCCTGACCGGGACTATGAATAGCAAGATTTTCGGCACAGCGCGCAAAAAAGGCTTGGTCTACGGGCTGTATTCTGGCGCACAAAACTCCATGTATGGCTCGGAGTGGGAGTTCGGTGGCGAGGTCAATTACGACAACGCCGAAAAATTGTTCAAACTGATCAGCACTGAATTAGGCAAGATTTTAGCGGGCGAAGTTGCAGAGGCCGACGTAGAAGTAGCAAAAATGTATTTGTTAGGACGACACCAAATGTCGCAACAGACCGTTGGAGCGGTGGGTGGATTCTACATGGATAATTATTTTGATCAGGATGTGGTTGATGACTATGAATCCGTGCCAGATTTGATCCGACAGGTGTCGTCCGAGACAGCTGTTGAACTTGCTCGAGAGTTTGCCGCCAGCCAGGTTTGGGGGCTCTACGGAGTTGGCAGCTGCGGTAAAGTGAATTTCCGGGAGGCCAGCTCTAGTCTACAGGAGCTCTTAAAACAATGAAAGCGATGAAGATCGCGATTTTAGGGTTCGGCGTTGAGGGCAAGAGTGTGTATAAGTTTTTTGAACGGAGTTCTCCAGGCGTGGAAATTGCGGTTTTTGACGAAAAGAATGGCGATGATTTTAGCAAAATCGATTACTCGAGGTACGACTATGTATTCCGTTCGCCTAGTGTTGCACCGGACAAATTGCCAAAAGACTTGACTTTTAATCATAAGCGTGATAGTATAGACTCACAGCCCGCACCTGCGACGGGGAAGTTGACTAGCGCTACTGAGTGGTTTTTTGAGAATTGCCCGGCCAAGATAATCGGCGTCACCGGGACCAAGGGCAAAGGAACGGTCTGCAGCCTGATTGACAAGGTTTTACAAGAGGCCATCGAGGGTTCGCGGGGCCGAGGCATGCCTCGGCCGCGCAAGACCTGGCTGGTCGGCAATATCGGTTTACCAGCACTGGACGTGTTAGACAAAATTTCCCCGGAGGATATTGTAATCTATGAACTCAGCAGTTTCCAGCTGTGGCGACTGCAAAAATCGCCACAAATCGCGGTGGTCCTGACGATTGCTGACGCCACTCATCTGGATGTTCACCAGGATTTTACTGATTACGTGGCGGCCAAAGGGAATATCGCCCGGTGGCAAACAGCCAATGACTTAACCGTTTTTTACGCTAATAATGAACGCGCGCAAGAAATTGCGGAGTTATCCGTCGGGTCCAAGATCGGCTATCCGGATAAGAGATTTGCGCATATCTCCGCTGCGCGAGAGGGCAATGAGCGAGCCTTTTTCTGGGCTGAACAACAAATTTGTTCAACGACCGAACTGCGACTGCCTGGCGAACACAATCTTGAAAATGCCCTAGCAGCCATTAGCGCTGTCTGGCAGCTACTGAGTGCAGATTTCAATCTATTGGATGCAGAAAAAGACGAGGCGATCCGTCGCGGCTTAGCGAGATTTAAGGGTTTGCCGCATCGGTTGGAGCTAGTAAGGGAATTAAACGGCGTAAAGTACTACGATGATTCGTTTTCGACGGCCCAGCCATCCGTAGAAGTGGCTGTGCGTGCCTTCCCGGACAATCCCTTGGTTCTAGTCGCTGGCGGTTTTGACCAAGGCCTGAACAACCAAAAAGAGATTGCTGGGGCGATTTTGGCAGCGCCGAAGCTAAAGCAAGTGGTTCTAATCGGCCAAACTGCCGCCAAAATCGCCCCATTTCTGCCCGCAGAACTCCATAAAATTGCTGCAAGCTTAAAAGAAGCAGTTGAAATCGCCCGCGCCACCGCCACCCCCGGCGACGTCGTCCTCCTCAGCCCGGGCGCCCAGAGTTTCGACATGTTTGAAAGCTACAAAGACCGTGGCGACCAATTTCAAGAACTAGTTCATAATTTGGGATAATTCTGGTATAATTAAACCATGAAAAAAGTGGCAGGTGTTTTTGGATTGAGGTTTTGCCAGTGAGCAAGATTGAACTACGCAAGCGCGCATCCGATCTAAGAGGCGCTTTTATTGATGCCTACGCGAAGTTGAAGATCGACGAAAAAACGCGATTGCGGGACAAACTAGAAGCCGAGTCGGCGAAGCCGGAGCTTTGGAACAATCCGAATGCCGCCAAGGCTAAGATGTCGGAGCTGGCGGCATTGACAGACCTAGTGGCACCCTGGCAAACCCTAAAGTTCCAAATCGACGACCTGGATGAACTAGTAGGTCTAAGCGACCCCAGTTTAGAGGCTGAAATTAGTGAGCAATTGCGAGTGTTTGAGGAAACCTTTGCGGAATTGCGCGGGGCACTGCGTTTTACCGGTACTCATGATGCCGGAAACGCCATTCTCCGGATTACTTCCGGTGTAGGCGGCGTGGACGCAGCAGATTTCGCCGAAATGCTGGAGCGAATGTATCTGCGCTACGCCGAAAGACAAGGGTTTGAAACAGACGTTCTTGAACGTTCTCCCGGCGAAGAGGCTGGAGTCAAGACCGCTGTTATATCGGTTACTGGCCCATATGCCTACGGCAAGCTAAGGGGTGAAAACGGCGTGCATCGTCTAGTTAGACTCAGCCCGTTCAACTCCGATCATCTGCGACAAACCTCGTTTGCCCTAGTCGAAGTTTTGCCGGAACTCAGCCCCGAGGCAGTCCGTCTGGACCCGAAAGATCTGAAGATTGACGTTTACCGGGCCGGCGGCCATGGTGGCCAATCAGTAAACACTACAGATTCGGCAGTACGCATCACGCATATTCCCACCGGAATCACCGTGGCCATCCAAAACGAGCGTTCGCAGCTGCAAAACAAAGAAACGGCGCTCAAAGTCCTGGCGTCCAAGCTAGCAGCGCTTCAGGAGGAACAAAATGCCGCCGATCTCGCCAACCTTCGCGCTGGAAAATCTGCCGACTGGGGGTCGCAAATCCGCAACTATGTCCTCCACCCCTATAAGCTTGTCAAAGATACCCGCACCAAGCACGAAGAAAACGACGCAGAAAAGGTCTTAGATGGCGCCATCGAAGGCTTCATTAACGCTTGGGGTGAATACGAATTGGGTAAGTGACGAGGAAAAACGCCTGCTGTTTTCGCTTACTTTAGCAAATCGCAATTACTTAATCGAAACAATCTTGATCTGTGAAAACTTCTGGCGATGGCCAACCTCTTTGTGCACCCGCTTCTTACTGTGGTAGCGAATCACGCGCAACTTGTCGCCCTTAACCTCGCCTTCAACCACTTCGGCCTTGACCTTGATGCCTTTCACCGTTGGCGCACCAACAGATGTTTTGTCGCCATCAATCTCTAGGAGAGCATCCAGTTCTAAAGTTTTGGTCGCTTCCGGCAATAGGTCCACCAAAATAGTTTCGCCCTCGCTCACCAGGTACTGTTTGCCGCCAACCTTAATGACTGCCTTTTTCATCTAACTCATTCCTTCATTTTATGAATAATTTACCTAATTCTACCAAAAACCCCGAGTTTTTGCAAGGGGTGGACATAAATGGCTAAAGTATGGTATAATAGCAATTAAAGAGGGTTCACCAACGGAAATCCTCGCATATTACAAGGAGGCGATAGCATTGTTCAAGACGCACGTGGGCAAGTTTTGCGACTTGTTTTGCATGTTCCTGTATTTTATCGAAGTAGTGGTCGTCGGCATTGCTTGGTTGATTGTTCGAGCGTTCATTGCATGCTGGCGAGTGATCGTCGCTGTCGGTCGCTACGCCCCAGCGCTGTTAAACGGCGAGACGCCGCCGCCAAAAACTAAATCCAGCGATGATACTATTTTCCTCTCCAGTCTGATAGCTAGCTGGATTCTGGTTAACCCAGCTATTCCAGCCGCTTTAGTTTGGGCGTCTAGCCGAAACTGGTTCATAACGTTAGTTATTGGTGTGGCATGCATCCTTATCCGCTTAGGCACCTACTGGCTTATAGTCACTTTTACAAATGATGGCGAGCCCGATGTGGACGATCTGCATGAATGACCTATCATCGCCATCCAGACAAGTGGCCCACGGTACTCCCGAGGGCCATATCTTTTTGCTTGCATTTTTTTCCCGCTTTTGGTAATATATAATCATCATGGCGGAGGTAATAGCAATAACTAATCAAAAGGGTGGCGTGGGAAAGACCACGACGGCCATCAATTTGGCGTATTATTTAGCTAAGTCCGGCAACAAAACGCTTCTGGTAGATTTTGATCCCCAAGGCAATGCCACCTCTGGTCTCGCCGTGGACAAAGCCAAACTAAGGTATTCAATGACCGAGGTAGCGGAGCGCAAGGCTCCAATCTCGAAGGTGATTCAAGAAACCAAGTTCAAAAATCTGTTTCTGGCCCCGACTACCGCTCACCTGGCGAACTCCGAAGTTGAATTAGCCAAAGCTGGCAAGAGATTCGGCCTGCTCAAAAACGCCATCGCCGAAGTACAAGAGGAGTATGACTATATTATCATCGACTGTCCGCCCTCGCTCAGCTTGCTTACTATCAATGGCTTAATCTCCGCCAAATATCTAATTTTGCCCGTGCAGGCCGAGTTTTATGCGCTCGAGGGCGTCTCGCAACTCCTTGAAAGCATGAAACTGGTCAAAAAAGCCATGAATCCTGGCCTCCAACTTCTCGGGGTTTTGCCCACCATGGTTGACTCTCGCACCACACTCAGCCAGCAGGTTGTGGAAGAAATCAAAAAGTATTTCAATTCCAAGGTGTTTGCATCCGTCATCCCGCGCAACATCCGCCTCGCCGAGGCCCCGAGCCACGGCGTGCCCGTTGGCGCGTATGACAAGTTCTCCAAAGGTGCTAGGGCTTACAGGAACTTAGCAAAAGAGGTTATTGAACGTATAGGAGGTCAAAAATAATATGAGCAAAAAAGGTCTCGGGCGCGGATTCGAATCACTAATCCCGACCGATTTAACGGATGATGAAGAAGATAGCGAGGTATTGTCGCCCTCCAGTTTTGGCGGGCAGCACGCTGGGCGAGTTGCCGAACTACCGATCAATTTCATCACGCCAGACGAAAACCAACCCCGGCACAAATTTGATGAACAATCTCTAAACGAACTGGCCGAATCTATCCGCGAGCATGGCGTCTTGCAACCGATCGTGGTTAGCAAAATCGGCAATAATCTATATCAAATTGTAGCTGGTGAACGGCGTTGGCGGGCATCCAAGATTGCCGGTCTTAAAACCATGCCGACGCTCATTCGTAGCATGGACGATCAGAAAAGACTAGAAGTTTCACTCATAGAGAACTTACAGCGCGAAGACCTAAACATCATCGAGACAGCCATGGCCTATGCCCGGCTAAAGGAGCAATTCAACCTGACCAATGGCGAAATCGCAGCGCGTGTCGGCAAGGCTCAGCCGACTATCGGTAATACCATGCGACTTCTAACGCTGCCCGCCATCGCCCGCAAAGCGCTGGCCGATGGCGATATGACCGAGGGTCAAGCCAGGCCACTCATCTCTGCACCAGAAGAAGTCATAGCCGAAATCGTGCCACGCATTATATCAGAAAACTGGTCATCGCGCAGGGTGGAGCAATTTATGGTGCAGTGGCGCGAAAAGCAGAAAAAGGACGCCTCGGACCTAACAGTTGGCACAGCAGCGCTCCTGCCATACGAAAACGAAACCGCTAAGCTCTCCAAGAGATTCGGTTCCAAGATCGCCATCCAAACGTCCTCTCGCGGCAACGGCAAAATCGTCATCCGGTTCAAAGATGCCAAGGATTTTAAGCGACAGTATAAACTTCTAGCGGGTGAATAGACTCGGCTACCAAAAGGGCAGCCGCCACTGTTACCGCCGACTTCATCGCCAATTTAACCACCCGCCCCATGCTGATTGGTGGGAAGGAACCACTAGCCCCTAAAACGTTCTGATTTTGTTCAGCGGAAAGATTCTAATGCCAGCCGGTCCGACTATATCAAATAGCGGCACAAATCCCAGCCCATTACGCGAGTCAAAAGAGTGATTACCCTCGCGGTTGTCACCGGATACAAAAATCGTGCCCTCCGGAACAACCACGTCGGTATCGCCGGAAGTGTATTCCTTCGGCTCGCCACCAAAGTCGTCGTCCGGGTTGAATCCGTCTGGATGTTCGTCGTTGTAAACCGTCAGCACCCCGTTTTTTACCACCACTCGTTCGCCAGGGAAAGCGATGGTCCGCTTTACAATATACTGGTCGCGGTCGCCCGCTTTGTAATTCGGGTTGGCGAACACAATCACTTGCCCTCGCTCCGGCACCCATTGTTTATTCAGCAGGTGCGCCCAAGTGACGGGCAGTCGGTTTACGATAATCCTATCATCCTGCATCAGAGTATTTTCCATACTGCCACCAACTACGTTGTAGCTGCGAAAAACGAAAGAGTTCAATAGAATCGTGCCAAAAACCACTAGAGCAATAAACCCTAGTAATCCTAGGCAGTCCTTCAAAAACGGATGCCGTTGCAAAAAGCTCGATTTATTTTCCATAAGAGTCATTATAGCACGCAGCAAACGAAAAAGATATAGCGTTTTCAAAACGCGTGTGCTAAAATAAAGAATATGGCAAGAAGGAATCGAACTGCGAGCTACGGCAATTTTGGTGACTTTACAGCACAGCAAAACAACGCCGGTTTTGTAGATTTCTTGGCGGATGGCGGAAAAGCTGGAGCAGACAGGGCGAAAGAGACCAAGAAGCCCAATAAGCCCACTCGTGCAGAAAAGAGGCTGAGCCGCAAGCGGGCCAATGCCGAAAACAAAGTCCAACAAAGCCCAGGTTCAGCAACTCCAGAATTCGTTTCCCGGCGTGGGGCCAGAAAAGACCTAAGTGATTTAAGCCAAACGGAGAAAGAAGAGAAAGTTGAAATGATTGGTCCAGCACAGGTGGATAGCGCAGCGTTGCGGCCTGAAACGGCAAATAAGCAAAGGCGAGTTCGCGACCCAAACAACAAATGGCACAAGCGTAAGCGGGCTATGCGCCGAGCGTCTAGCTTGGGCGGCATCAACCAACCAAAAAAACGCCACACCGGGCGAAAAGTCGTGCTAGTTTTAGTGCTACTGATTGTCGCGGTTGGCGGCTATTACGCATGGAACGTGGGCTCAAGGGTTTTGAATGTTGCCGACAACACCTTTGAGGGCGACGTACTCGGCTTTTTTCAAAAGAAAGAGCGGCTCAAAACTGATGCGAATGGTCGCACGAACATTTTAATTTTCGGCACGGCCGAGGACGATGAGGGCGGCACGCACGAAGGTGCCAATTTGACCGACTCCATTATGGTGGTTTCTATAAACCAAGACACCAAGGACGCCATTATGGTCAGCATCCCGCGTGACCTTTGGGTACAGCTGGACGGGGGCTGCGTGGTAGGATATCAGTCGAAAATCAACACGGTTTTCTTCTGCTCCTCTAACGATGGCGAAGACGAAGGTGCTGGCTCGCAAGCCCTGATGAGTAAGGTGTCAGAGGTGACCGGCCTAGATGTGCAGTACTATGCCCACATCAACTTCACCGCGGTTATTGAAGCCGTGAACGCTGTCGGCGGGGTAGAGGTGATAATCGACAGTGATGACGAACGGGGGATCTTGGACCGCAACTTTGACTGGAAGTGCAATTATACTTGTTATTATGTCAAATACCCCAACGGCCCGACTGGCCTAATGGACGGGGAGCATGCCCTGGCTCTGATGCGCGCCCGCGGGGCAGCCGGCGGGTACGGCTTGCCGGAATCCAACTTTGATCGCGAACGCTACCAGCAAAAAGTTCTGACGGCCTTGTTTGAAAAGGCCACTGCTAGCGGCACGGTCTTCGATATTAACAAGGTAATGGCCTTGATGGACGCAGTGGGCAACAACCTCCGCACCAACATCAACACCAATGAAGTTCGCACCTTTATGGACGTCGCCAATGGTGTAGACTTAGCCAACATCGCCGGCATCGGCTTTGCTGATCCGGAGGAATACGTCACGACCAACGGCTTTATTGGCGACCAGAGTGTAGTCTTACCGGCCGCCGGCACATATAATTATGACCAGGTCCACGCCTATGTCGCTCGCAAGATCGCCGAGCTCGCAACTCCCGAAGAGCCGGAGTTGCCAGAGGGAGACAACCCGCCTACTGACGACGGTTCGGCCCCAGCGGACAACATTTGACCCTAAATGCAACACTTATCCATTAGATGTGGTATACTGTAGCCAGTTATCGCACATTAACATCTTATGGAGGAGGGGCTTTAAATGAAAGCAGTAATGATCAGTGGCGTGCCAGGCACTGGCAAGACCACGCTGGGCTACAGATTAGCGTTGCACTTTGGCATCGACAAAGTGCTGAGCATGGACGTGGTTAAAAACGTGGTGAAGGGCTTTACCTCACCTAGTGCTGCTCCGCACCTGTTCCGCGACAGTCACGAAGCCTATGCTCATGACGGCAAGGCCATGATAGACGGCTACCTTATGCACGCAGCTGCAGTCAACGCATTGCTGATACCGACAATTAATCAACTCAAGGATTCCATCGTGATTGCCGAAGGCGTCACGCTACATGCGGAGTTCGCTAACGAACTCGCTATCCAGGGCCATGAAGTACGGCACTTGAATCTCTGGCTCCCCCGCGAAAACCTAACCGAGCGTTATGCGCAAAAAAGCAAGCTTCGGCCAGACGCTTGGACCATGAACCTCGACCGGATCATGGAAATCCAAACCTATCTGTTGGAAACGTCGGATAGCAATATCCATAGTGATGGCGTTAGCGCCACTCTTGAAAAGGCGGTGACCGTAATTGAAGATCTTTTTAATTAACGAAGGTACTTGCACTCGGGTCAAATTGTTCGGGGTGGACGCCCAAAGACTATTCGAGCTGAATGGACATCAAACTACCGAGCGGATGGAGGATGCGGACTTAGTTGTAATCAATACCTGCAGCTTTTTGCAGAGTCGCGAAGACTTCTTTATGCAGCAGATTGAACAAATCACTCGTGAACTAACGCACTGGCAAAAGCTAGCCGTCATCGGCTGCCTTGCCCCACTCAAGAAAGTAGAACTTTTGGAACTTTATCCTAACATCCTGCTATTTGGCAGGGATCTCAGCGAAATCAAGCAGTATTTTGGATTAAGCTATCTGCCCGCGGCCCAAGTCAATAGCGTGTCCGAAAAGCTAACGCTAAAAAACACTTGCTTGTATTGGCTGAACCGCTTGATCCTACGCAGCCCGCATATCGATTACCGCTTAAAGCGCGACAAAGTCTGCTATCTGCAGATTTCCAGCGGATGTATTGGCCGCTGCACCTATTGCTCCGAGAGGTTTATTACCGTACTCCGCAGCCAACCTGTCAACCAGATTTTGGATGCCATCAGCGACGGCATCGAGAGCGGCTATAAACTGTTCGGCCTTAGTTCCGACGATGCTTCGGCATACGGCATGGACATCGGGGCTCGCCTGGACGAGCTACTGGAATCTATCGTACAAATCAACTCGTCGATTTATTTCAACATCCCGGAGTTCAATCCGAACGGCTTAACCGAACGAGTTTTGGAATGCTTAAAAGACCCAAAATTCCTTTACATCACCATACCGGTGCAATCCGGGTCGCAGCGTATCCTGGACCAAATGGGCCGGCCCTATGACATAAGCGAAGTGATGGAGAAAGTCCGGCGCATTCGTGCAGGGAATCAAAAGCTAATGATCAACACGCATATCATCGTCGGTTTCCCTGGCGAGACAGAGCAAGACTTTGCGGCAACCGAAAATCTACTAGCGAGCGGGCTATTCGATAGAGTCAAAGTCTTTTGCTATAGTCCGCGCCCGGGTACGGAAGCGGCCACCTTCACCGGCCAAATCGGTGAAGAGGTCAAGCAACAACGCAAGGCAAAACTACTGAAAATCATGCGCCAAGTCAACTTTCGCAAGTTTTCACTAGTCAATCTAATCCTGAATGGGGAGCAATTAAAATGAGCTGGAATGACATTCGGTTATTAGACTACGTACAAGACACCGATGACAACTTTTGGATTGTCAACGATCTACGAGAGGGCGAACCGCGCGGGTTCATGGTTTTTGAGGTTTGCTACGATGGACCACGATTTAACCCTGCAATGGGAAAACCTTACCAGCGCCTTAGCGACCAAGGCATCGGACCCGTGCCCGAAGTTTACAAGCGGGTCTTCCGTCCACTCGACTTCTACAAAGAACATCGCGACGAGCTAACCGGCGTGTGGCAGAATTATGCCGTCGCTATGAACAAAATCGGTGTCCCGGATTCCGCAATTGGTATTTTCGGGTCATATCTGCTCGGATTCCCGGTGCAAAAAGACGTCGATTTTGTGATCTACGGCCTGGAAAACTTAGAGCTATACTACAACAACCAGGATTTCTTTAAGCAGTTGCTGCAAGCGGGCAATATATCGCCGGAGCATGTGGCCTATCAGGCGCAAAAATATAGCGGCGCTTTTTCGCCAAGATACGACCTCAAAACTGTCCTCGGCCGCAACTGGAGCGGGGTCCAATTTGGCCAAGGCGTAGGTGTGCTTTCCACCCCCCGGTTTATTGACCCAAACCGATCTATCACGCCGACTATTGCCGGCGAAAATACCGAGCTTTCCGGTGTAGAGGTTGTCGAATCACTCGGATCAGCCTTGCTGCCCAGGCGGGTCAAGGTTCGCGTGCCGGGGCGCCCAGAGATTTTCGAGCTGGTTTCACCACTCTGGATGCTGCAGAGCTTTGCTCGGCGCGGGGATATTCTGGACCTCTGCTGCCTAGCGGACTTTGCCCAAAAGCTATTAGTGGTCAGCGATCGGCAAAACCACCACGTGCAGTTCCGAAAAAAGAGCTCCTTAATAAGATAACCTTTCCGGGCGTCAGCAACACCTTGCTGGCGCCTTTACTTCTTTTTGGGCATAAGATATAATGATATACAGTATGAGCAAATCTATTGGTGCGCTGCGGCACAAAAAAGTTGGATTAAGTAGTTTTCTGCACGGGCTAATCAATACCCTATTCGTGATTGCGATTCTCGCCATAGTTATGATTACCGGATCTTGGCAAGTAGCCGTCTTTTTAGTACTAATCTCTAAGTGGCGCATCCTGGCAGTGCAACCCCGCTACTGGTTCGCCAACATCAAGTCCAATTTGGTAGATATTATCATCGGCGTAAGTTTTACGTTGCTGATCTACCATGCTGGTCAGGTCGGCAGTTCGGCAATATCTGGCGGCCTGATGTCCACTGTCAACTGGACGGTCGTGGCGGCCCAACTGGGGCTAGGCGCCCTATACAGCGTCTATCTTTTGGTGATCAAATCTAAATCTAGCGAATTTTGGGTGGCCACGCAGGCCGCGGCCGCAGTGTTCCTGGGCAGTATGGCGGCAGTCATGTCTCTCGGCACCCTACCGAGCGTGTGGCTAGTAGCTGCAATGTTCGTGATCGGTTACGGCGCCGCACGCCACATCATGCTGCTCGGCGACGGTGAGCCCGCCGGAGGCCTTGATATTATATTCGGCCTACTTCTGGCGGAGACCACCTGGCTTTGCTACCATTGGCTGATTGCCTACACCATCCCTGGCACAGGGCTCAAATTGCCGCAACTCACAATCATCGCCACCCTAATCAGCTTTCTCGCTCATAAACTCCGCCTAGCCTGGCAGAAAGACGGCAAGTTTAAACTCTCCGAAGTCGGCGCGCCGATCCTCTTTGTCGCCATCGTAGTTTTCGCAGTCTTAACCTGGTTTTCCAACCCGACTGTATCAATCTAATTTAAGGTTTTATTAAGTATCATCGTGCTAACATAACATGAACTAAACAAAGGGAGGTGAATTAACTATGGACATGGTGGAAAAAATGCAAGCTCATGAACAAGAAAATACTAACAAGTCTGGCGGAATTAGCAAAAAACCAAAAACCAAAAAATGGTCGGACGAAAAACGTGCGCAGTTCACACAGACCGCAACCATCATTGCCTCATCTGTTGCGCTGCTAACATCGATCTCGGGAATTGCGCTATTCGGTGTGGTCGAAAGCCAAATCGGCGAACTCAGGCGAAATCAAGGCAACTACGGCGGCTTCGTTAGCGATTTTACGGACGGCGATGCCACTACAATCGACCAAGTCGTTCAAAAAGTAGCCCCCAGCGTTGTTTCAATCGTCACCAAGACCAAAACCTCAACCCGCTACTTCGGCGACCAGTCTTCGTCGGCCTCCGGCAGTGGGTTAGTAGTCAGCGCGGACGGCCTCATCTTGACCAACAAGCACGTTGTCGAAGGCGGCACCAGCTTCACGGTTTACCTAGACGACGGCCGCAGCTTCTCGGACGTTAAATTGGCCGCTACCGACTCCATGAACGACATCGCCTTTCTGAAAATCAGTGACGTATCTGATTTGCCAGTTGCCGAACTGGGCGACTCCAGAACTCTGCGTGCTGGCCAATCTGTCATCGCCATCGGCAACGCACTTGGCCAGTACCAAAACACCGTCACTTCCGGGATTATTTCCGGCATGGGCCGCTCGATTCAGGCCAGCGACAGCTCCTACTCGTCACCCGTTGAAACCCTAACTGATATGATCCAAACTGATGCCTCAATCAACCCCGGCAACTCTGGAGGCCCGCTGGTCAATGCTGCTGGGCAGGTGGTCGGCATCAATACCGCCGTTTCCATGGACGCCAACGGTATCGGCTTCGCGATTCCCATCGGCGCCGTGAAGGGAATGCTTTCAAGCCTAATCACCAACGGCACAGCCCAAAGAGCATATATAGGGGTGCAATATGTGGAGATTACACCAGATGTAGCGTCGGAGTATGATCTGCCTGTTTCCAGCGGCGCTTATGTGTTCGTCAAAGACGGTTCGGCGGTGATTGCCGGTGGCCCAGCCGAAAAAGCCGGTGTTAAAAATGGTGATATTATTACCGCCGTTGCTGGGCAAAAAGTTGGCCTAGTCGGCGGCCTCAGTACCCTGGTTGCCGAACACAGCGTGGGCGATACGATCGATCTCACCCTTCTCCGCGGCGACCAAGAGCTTACCATATCAATCGAGCTGGAATCGCGCAGCTAACTCAAAAAGAGCATAGCCGTATCCTAGTAAGTGTTGTAATTCTTACAACACTTACCCCTGTCCTACTTGACGAACCCCCACAAAATACCACAAAAGTATTGACTTTTTATCCCCCGTGTGCTATAATGAAGTCATAAACTTGATAAGGCCAAAAGTCAAAACCAAGCTTATGCAACTCGATAGTCGAATCTGAAAATCAACTATACGCAAAAATCGCGTATACGCGATTTTGTTTGGATTTATCCAAACAAAATCAGACTATAGTAGCTTTAAATCGTTTACATTTGCTTTACCCCATTTGAACGTAGAGCGACGCTGGGAAAAACCGCGTACCGTTCCGTTCCGACCCTCAAAAAGGCCAGGAGCCGGCCAGAAAAAGCTCTTTGCCGCCACGCCTTTTTCCAAAAAAGCGTGAGCATAAATCCTAGGAGGCTAAAAAATGACAAATTACGTTTTCGCAACTCTTGACACCAGCAACACCGTCGACGCCGCGATCGCCAACAACAAGTTGTTCGCCGAGAACAACGTTCTCGGCATAGAGGTCACCATGCCTGCGCTCGCCGTGCGGTGTGGTCTCGGTAACCTGGACCACCACGGTCCGGACGCCGGGAAGCCTGCTGCCATACAGCAGGCGCTCGAATGCGCCTTGCCGAACATACTGTACGTGGGCTGTTATGTCAGCGGGTGTCACAAGGACCCCGCACAATGCCTAGCGGCTTGTATGGCTATGCGAAGAAACGAAATGCCGACCGTCCTTGCGACGGTTAAGCCCGACCTCGACTCAGTAGGGGCTATGGCCTTGCTTGACCTTCGGACGGAGGCCAGGACGGCTTTAGATGCTGGCCTTTGCAACTTCAATGTCCCCCGGGGCGAAGAACTGGAGTTTTGCGGCATGGAGTTGAAGGCGTTGTTCAGAGACGACGTCATGCAGCGCATCCAGAAAATCGCCGACGCCGATACCGCCGCCCTCGCGGCCTCCGCAGAATGGCAGCCCCACGACCTGCCGTCCAGGGACAACCCCTGGCCCTCTACCGTTTCTATTGACGGCAACAGGGAACTGGCTGCCATCGCCGCCGCGGTAGCCGACTTCAAAGTTCCGCTCGAAACTCGGGTGGAAGCTATGAAGAGGTGGCTCCTTACCGGCGAAGAGCCGGCCGAGTATCGTGAGAAGGTTGAAAAGGAGCGCCAGAACATGATCGAAGCACTCGAAAATGATGGCCTTGGCTCCAGTAGTCATCGCGCTCAATCCCGCGTTCCAGTTCGGCAATACCGACCCGGTCCGCAAGTTCACCGTATGCCAGTTTAAGCCTAACTACGTGAACCTGCCCGCTGTCTTCGCCGAGCTTTCCGAAAAGGAACCCGGATGGGGCGGAACCCCAACCATTGGCGGCTCCCCCCAAGGCGTCTCGTCTGCGCTTTCGATAGATGAGGTCGCCGAAGTGGTGCGCAAGCACCTCCTGAGCGAGCGCATGTAAACGAAACCCCAAAATCCCCCGACCCCCACGCAACCAGCGTGGACAAGGCTGGGGGATTTAAACGTGCTAAAGCTAAATCTAAGATTTTTTGGACTTTTCGGCAGCTTTGGCGGCCTTCTTGGCCTTGTTGGCCAGAGCTTCTTTGCGCTCCGCAGCGCGAGCAAACCGAGCCTTAAACCGATCCACCCGGCCCTCTGTGTCGATAATCTTCTCCTCGCCCGTAAAGAACGGATGCGAAGCCGAGGAAATCTGCACCTTCACCAAAGGATACTCCTTACCGTCTTCCCATTTGATAGTTTCGCTGGTTTTGGCCGTTGACTTAGTCAAAAAAGCGAACTTCGCCGCCTCGTCACTAAAAACCACTGCCCGATAATCTTCTGGATGTATATTCTTTTTCATAATTACCGTCAATTGTATCAAAAAACCCCAGTATTGTAAAGCCCGACCCCAGACTGTTGTAATTTTTACAACATCTGCTCCTGTATAGCTCGACTCTCTATCCCGGACTACCATAACAACTTCCCCCGACCGCAATCAGGTCGGGGGATTTTTTAATCCCTTGTGTTGTAAAGAGTTTTTTGCTATAATGCAAGAGTAAAATAATTTTAACGAAACAACCGCCGGGTTTTCCTTATTAAAAACCGGCGGCGAAGTAGAAGGAGAACGAATGGTAAAAATCGATATCAAGCAACTTTTGGAGGGCGGTGCGCATTTTGGCCATAAAACCAGCCGCTGGCACCCCAAAATGGCGCCGTATATCCACAGCAAGCGCCAAGAAAGTCATATTATTGATCTGACCAAAACCGTGGCAGCCCTAGAAAAAGCCTTGCCGGAAATCACCAAAGTGGCAGCTAAGAGCCAAAAAGTAATGTTCGTTGGCACCAAAAAGCAGATGCGCGACATTATCAAAACAGCGGCAGAAAGCGTAAATCAGCCCTACGTGACTGAACGTTGGGTAGGCGGAACTCTGACCAACGCCGAAACCGTCAACCGGCAGATTCGCGAGCTCAAAAACCTTGAGCGGCGCATGGAAAGCGGCGAACTCGAAAAACGCTACTCCAAACTGGAAGTTCAACGCTACCAGGAAAAAATTGACCTGCTCAACGTGCGCTACGGCGGCATCAAAGAGATGGTTGCCAAGCCAGGCATGCTGTTCGTCGCGGATGTTGTAAACGACAAGAACGCCGTGCGCGAAGCGCGAAACCTCGGTATTCCGGTGGTTGGCATCGTTGATACCAACGCCGACCCCACCGACATCGACTTCGTCATCCCCGCCAACGACGACGCTATTTCGGGCGTACAAACGATTGTTGGCTACACTGTTGAAGCCGTCAAAGAAGGCATTGCCAAATCAGAGAATAAGTAATTTGCACTTTTTAGTTGAGCATTCGCGCATCCACCTCATTTCGAGGTGATTCTCGAGGACGGCGAGAGTATTAGCGACGAACGCCGTGACGACGGCTGTGAGGAGCGTACCGAGAAATGACGGTGGGTGTGAAGAATGCGGTATAATAAAACGTAAAGGAGATAAACTATGGCAGATATTAAAATTGAAGAAATCAAAAAACTAAAAGAACTATCCGGCGTGGGCCTAACCGACGCCAAAAAAGCATTAGTCGAAGCCGACGGCGACTTTGACAAAGCCCTCAAAGCCATGCGCGAAAAAGGCCTGACCAAAGCCGAAAAACGCGGCGACCGCGAAACTCGCAGCGGACTGGTGGAAGCCTACGTTCACGACGGCCGCATCGGTGCGCTAGTTGAGCTGAACTGCGAAACCGACTTTGTCGCCAAGACCGAAGACTTCAAGACCTTGGCCCATTACCTAGCCATGCAAGTAGCATCGATGAACCCAGTTTACGCGCAAGAAAAAGACATCCCGGCCGATATTTTGGCCGAGAAGCGCAAAGAGTTCGAAGACAAACTCAAAGATGATAAAAAACCCGCCGAGGTTAAGGCGAAGATTGTCGAAGGACAAATCAAAAAATACTTTGCCGACAAAGTCCTATATTTCCAAGCCTACATCTTGGACGACAGCAAAACCGTCGAAGGTCTGATCAAAGAATACATCGCCAAAACCGGCGAAAACATCTCGCTCCGCCAATTCAAACGCCTTGAACTCGGTGTGGTTGAGTAAAATAGTCAAAAAACTTGTCTTATTATGTAAAAAAGCTTGACATAGTCTCCGCCGTGCGATATAATGGAAGCATAAATCTAATAGGAGTGGGTAAAGGATATGAATATGTTGAGCCAAAATATCGAACGAACGCGCAAGGACCGTGGCCTTACGCAGGAACAAGTTGCCAATGGGCTAGGTGTTAGCCGCCCAACATATATCAACATCGAAAACGGCGAACGTGATCCCAGTGTTTCGGAACTAGGAAGGATTTCTGCCATATTTGGCGTGTCCGCCGGAGAATTGTTGGATAGCCCACGCAACAACAAGAAGTTTGAGCAGATGTTTTTCTATATTCTGCGCAAGTTTGCCCGTGGCGTGCCAAAGACAAAGCTAGCCAAGCTACTATATCTGACAGATTTTAGCAATTTTTACGATACCCTCGAGCCGATGAGCGGGGTTCGATATATCCGTCGGGAATACGGCCCAGTCGCCGACATTTTCTCCGAAACCACCGAAAACCTATTCGATAACGGAAAAATCAGCATCACCCCACTCGACCGCGCCCTAATTATCAAAAACACTTCTCGGCTAGAAAACGACAACCTGCTTTCCGCCGAAGACAAGGCTCGCATGGACAAAGTCGTGGCCTATTGGCAGGACAAAAGCACCCAAGAAATCATCAATTTCACACACGAACAAAAACCGTGGCGCTCACGCATGGACGGTGAAGAAATTCCCTACATTTCAATAATTCAGGAAGACCCCAACCATGTTTACGCACCAGTTGGCTAGCTCGGCAAAACTTTTCCAAGTATATTTCACCGACTACGCCGTTAGGCATTTTCTGAAAGATTTTCGGAAAAAATATAAAGGCAAGCAATGGCAACTAACAGAAGCGGCTATCCTAGACGATCTGTCCCACCTAGCGCATGGCAGCTACGACCTTCAGAAAACGCAGCAAGTTGATGAACTATTTCAAGCTGACGAATTTTGGGTTTTTAAATACGATTTTCGCATCGCAAAGACGAACGTTTCGGCCAAAGCATCTGGCAACCGGCTTATCGGCGTGATTAACGCAAAGATGAACCGTATCGACATCGCGGTGATTTACTGCAAAACCAATCTACCAAAGAACGCAAGCGAAACGCAGTTTATCAAATCGGTTGTCAACGAGATTTTTCCCAAATTGGGTTGGAGATAGTGAATATCGCTCTTGGCAAGAGTTCATTTTTTCAGCAAACTCACAGATTTTTATGGTAGAATGAAAGCAGATGGGCCGAGTCATTTCGAGATTAACAAAGGAGGAATATGTTTGACATTAGTGATATCAAGTTAAAAATGAGCGCCGTTTTGGAAAAGTTCCAAAGCGAATTGAAAAAGGTCCGCACCGGGCGGGCGCATCCGGACATGCTGAAAGATGTACGCGTTGAAGTTTACGGCACTTTTGCGCCCCTCAACCAGGCCGCCAACGTCACCGTAGCCGATGCCACCATGTTAGTCGTCACGCCCTATGACCCCAAGTCGATCCCGTCAATCAGCTCGGCTATCCGCAGCGATCAGGCCCTGGGCCTAAACCCCAGCGACGACGGCCGCGTGGTGCGTGTGCCGATTCCGCCGCTCACCGAAGAGCGCCGGGCGCAAATCGTCAAGCAAACTGGCGAAAAAGTTGAAAATGCCAAAATTGAGCTGCGCGCTGTGCGCCAAGATGCCCTCAAAGAGGTCAAAAAACTAAAAGAAGACGGCCAACTCAGCGAAGACATGCAAAAACGCATGGAAAAAGAAGTCGAAGACGCCACCAAAGACTACTCAGGCCAAATCGACACCGCCTTCAAGGACAAAGAAGCCGAAATTATGAAGGTCTAGTGTGATATAATTGTAAAATGAGTGATAACGTAGAGACAAATCAGGCTTTGCCGAAGCACATCGGCTATGTGGTGGACGGGAATCGACGGTGGGCCAAACTGAACGGCGTCAAGGCTGACGTTCATGCCCGCGGGGCAGAAGTGGTGTTTGACGTGGCGCGCCGGACGGTCGCAGCCGGAGTGCCGTTTGCCACCTTTTATGTTTTCTCCACCGAAAACTGGGGCCGCGAAAACGACGAGGTTAATTACATAATGAAGCTATTTGTCAGCTTTTTCAAGCGGAAGATGAAAGAATTACTGGCCGAAGACGTGAAAGTGGTATTCTTGGGTGGACGCGACCGGTTGAGCGGCGATGTATTAGAAATGATGGAAGAGACAGAGACCAAAACATCTGGGGGTGCGCGCGGGACTGTCAGTTTTTGCCTGAATTACGGCGGCCGGCAGGAAATTGCCGATGCGGTGAATAAGGCCCTCTTGACAAAGCATAAGAACTTTGCTAATATAGACCCAACGACGGCTGGAACGGCGGAGTTTGCTGGTGCGAAAATCACGACGGAAGACATTAGCGCCAATCTGTATCACCCGGAAATACCTGATGTGGATATGGTGGTGCGCACTGGTGGCGAGTTGCGCCTGAGCAACTTTATGCTCTGGCGGGTGGCTTATTCCGAACTACTGTTTTTGGATAAGTTGTGGCCGGATTTGACGGATGAGGACGTGGACGGTGTAATTGCAGAATATGGTCGGCGGCAACGCCGGTTCGGAAAATAAGGAGGTGCTAAGGGTATGCAGTTAGTATTTGGGATTTTAATCGGGTTGGCGATTTTGATGGTGATTGTGGTGGCGCACGAACTAGGGCATTTTATCGCAGCGCGCAAGTCTGGCGTGGTGGTTGAGGAGTTCGGTATCGGATTTCCGCCCCGGGCTTGGGCCAAAAAGCTCAAGAGCGGGCTGGTTTTTTCGCTGAACTGGTTGCCGATTGGCGGCTTTTGCAAGATGAAAGGCGAGAGCGATTCGGACACCGGCGAGGGAACTTACGGTGCGGCAAAACTCTGGCAAAAAACCTGGATTCTGTTCGCTGGCGTGATTTCTAACTTCGTGCTGGCCGCGGTGATTTTTACGATTTTGATGTGGACGGGCATGCCCCGGCTGGTGGACAATCAGTTTATGATTGAATCGGACACAACCGTTACGTCGGGGCCAGTGACGGTTGGCTATGTGGTGCCAGATTCGCCAGCGGAGTCAGCGGGCATTCGCGCGGAAGATGAGATTATTTCTGTGGCAGGTACCGCGGTTGAAAAACCCAGCGACGTCGGGCGGATTGCCGAGGAGAACAAGGGCAAAACTGTTGATGTAGAAATCGGCAAGGTATGGGAGCAAGTGATGTGCAATCAAGAGCCTTGCGACCCAATTAAACTGTCCGAACCGCGACAGGAAACGGTTGCGGTGACCATGAATGCTGATAATGATGAAAACAAAGGCTTTCTGGGTGTTTCGACTTTTCAGGACGAGACGCTGCGGGCGGGTTGGAGTGCGCCGATTACCGGCGTTGGATTGATGGTGCAGTTGACTGGTGAAACATTTGTGGGCGTGGGCAAGTTGCTGGGGAATCTCGCGACCGGCCTCGCGCGGCAAATTAATCCGGACGCAGCTGTGCGCGAGGCCGGTCGCGAAGCTATCGACGAAGCCGGCCAAGGGGTCGCAGGCCCTGTGGGGATTATCGGCGTGTTATTTCCGGCGG
>QMCD01000362.1_pt1 | contig 32091 bp, 24 predicted proteins | sample 1821841 | NCBI WGS metagenome assembly QMCD01 (sample SAMN01991225, study PRJNA193472) | Termite gut metagenome, whole genome shotgun sequencing project. | isolation source: worker | host: Macrotermes natalensis
GAAATCGGAAAATCGCCGCTCCTGAAAAAAATTCCGATCTGGGCGATCTACAGCAGCGACGACCGGGGAATCGATTATGCCCGGGACGAATTCGCCCGGGTCGAAAAGGCCGGGTGTAACGTGAAAAAATCGGAATTCGGTCTCTGCGGCCACAACGCCTGGACTCCGGCGATGCTCCAGGGCGATATTTTCAGTTGGCTCCTCAGCCGGGCCAAAAAAGACGGTGAGTACATTGCCGTCGATGTGCCGAACGTGGACCCCGACCGGATGCAGGGAATCGTCGAAGTCGCCATTAAGGATACCCGCAAACCCGAACTGGCCCCGGCTCCCGCCACGGTTCCCATGGTCCTTCACGCCACTGCTCCCACTGACACTGCTCCCACTGACGCTGCGAAAACTCCCGCCGAAGTTGCCCAAGCCGCAGTGCAGGCGACCACACCGGTAACGACGTCCACATCGAGGGTGGAGGCGTACACCGTGACGCGAGTCGTCCCGGAAACCAAGATGGTCGACGGAAAACCGGTCACGGTGCATAAGACGGTTGTCGAGGAAAGAAGACGACTTGTGCCGGTTGCTTCCGCTACCGTTGCGGCTCCTGCTGTGCCCGCGCCTCCGGCGGTTGTGACACGGGGCCCGCGGATAAGCAGAGCGACTTCGGCGCCGCATTCCGATCCCGCGCTCAGTGCGATCAAAGATGAGGTGCTCACCAATATCGTGCACGCGTTTTATTTGAGGTCGGCGTTCGAGGATGCCGAACGTGTTTATCAGCGTATGAGCACGATTGCGAAAACCCGGTTTTTAAGGATGGTGACTTCGGAATTTACCAGGCGCCCGCCTACTCTTGAACAGACGCGGTTTTTGGAAAAACTGGTCGTTTCCATCGACGAAGTACCGCAACAGGCAACGGTTCCCGGCCCAAACATAATTGCCATGGCGAATCAACCGGCCGGGGTCCTGATCACGACTCCGGTGCCACAAGCCGTTGTGCCACAAGCCGTTGTGCCGCAAGCCGTTCCGCAAGGCGTTGTGCCGCAACGGGCCGTTCCGCAGGGCGAATCCGAATCATTCAACTCGGATACGGTTGAGGAAGCGGATGAAGCTCCTGCCGCGGTAACGGGCCGGTACACGGTCGAAGAATGCGACGAGGAGTGGGAAATGTCGAGCACGACCCAGTACGGCCTTTTCCCGGCAGGTTGGGATAAGAAGGCTGATATCGTTCCCGGTTTCGTTCGCAACGATTCGAGCGACAAAATCGTCTCGAAAATGCTCGAATCTCTCGCCGGCGACGCCAACGATTTTAACGCGGTCTGTGACTCGGTGCTTAAACTTGACAATCGCCCCTTGAGCAGCCCCTGGTTTGCCACCTCGGGCGGTCGGCTCAAAAGCGAAATCACGTATTCCCTGACGGAAAAAGGCACACGACTCCAGGCTGCCTGTAAAGCGATTGCCGGTTCGTCGGCAATGAAAAACGAGGTCAAGGAAAAGGCGCAGGAGGTTGTCGACAAAATCGACCTGATTTTGGCCCCGTAAGAATCAGGCCGAACAACATCGCATGCAAGCCGGGAACGAAGTATACTGAAGGCGGTTGAAATTTCCCGAAGCCGATTCTCGGGAAGCCTGCCCACCGAAACGACACTGCCGACGGTAAGCAGGCGGATAGGACGGGCTGTGTTTACCAACAACTCAACCGGCTTCGGTATAAGGTGACCGGAGGAGTTCGTGTAAACTCCGGTCGTTCCATGTTGTTGCGCTCCCGGTTTGTTACGTCTTGTTACGCCTCGTTCGCGGCTTGCGTCCGGGGCGGATCGGGCAGGCAACAAGGTCAGTATATACCGTAAACGGCCTGAAACTACGGCATGTTTTTTCCCTCGCACAATCGCCTGCCGCTCGAACGATACGTTTATGTCATTGCGTAAACAGCAGTTAGAGTCGATCGAGTGCGGCAGGCAGACTTGACCGAATGTCCGTTTTCATCGCGTTTCCAGTATATCACCATGAGCGATGCGCAGCCGGAATTTGCTCCCGACGGCATGGGACATGTCGCCGTCAAGGAAAAAACGCGACGAAAAAAAAGTCCAAAAGACATACCGCGCTATGATGTCGTGCTGTGGAATGACGACGATCATACGTACGGTTATGTGATACGGATGCTCAAGGAACTGTTCGGGCATCCGATTGAAACGGGGTTCAAGTTGGCCGAGACCGTCGACAAGCATGGAAAGGCCGTTGTTTTGACGACGACGCTGGAACACGCGGAATTGAAGCGGGACCAGATTCATGCGTACGGGGCCGACTCGGAACTGCATGGCAGTGCGGGCTCCATGTACGCGACGATCCGGAAATGCTCGTGAATGATTGTGGGAACATCGGTTTTGTGCGGCCCAATGGAGCGTCATGTCGACTATCACACGCATCAGCATCTCGCTCGAAGAGGAACTGCTTGACAAATTTGACGCTTTCTCCGAAGAGCAGGGGTACCCGACCCGATCCGAGGCCATGAAAACCGTGATACGGGAAGCGTTGGTCAGGGAGGAGTGGACCGAAGGTTCTCACGTCGCCGGCGCGATCTCGATGGTTTACGATCATCACAAGGGAGACGTGGTCCGGAAATTGCTGGTCGCCCAACATGATTTTTGCGGCGAAATCCTGTGTTCGCAGCATGTTCACCTCGATCACACGAACTGCATGGAGATCATCGTTCTTAGGGGGGCGGGCGAACGAATCCGGAAACTCCTGACACGGCTGCGCCGCATCAAGGGGCTCAAGCACATTACCTTGTCCATGAGCACGACGGGAGAACACTTGAATTGAGTGATTTCATTCAGGTCCAGATTACTTATCCGGATGAGGCAACGGCTCAGACGGCGGCGACAACGCTTGTCGAACAGCGGTTGGCGGCATGCGTTCAGGTTTTGGGGCCGATCACCTCCCATTATTACTGGGAAGAACGGCTTGAGCGGTCCGCAGAATGGACCTGTACCATCAAAACGCGAAAAACGCTTTTTGATCTTCTTGCGAAAACCATCCGCGCGCACCATCCCTATGATTGTCCGCAAATCATTGCTATTCCAATAGTTGATTGCGATTCATCCTATGGGGATTGGCTTCTTCAGCAGACACGGGAGTGTTAGTCCGGGAGCTATAAGAAAAATATATCGATTACATCGATCATTCCCGATTTCCCGGCCTTTTTGATAATCGGGGTCATGCGGAAGTTTTCGGATGTGTCGAAAATGCCGATCTTTCCGAGAATCGGGAATTCTGCAACGGTGCGGGTCATAAGGGTCGATCCTTTTCTAACGGGACATGCGATTCCGACTTTTTTGAAAAGGATTGACACTATGCCAATAAGATCGACACCATTGAGATCGACACCCTTTTCTCCCGAGCGGGCGGTTTCATCGCCTTTTTCACCGCACCACGTGAATTGCCGTCAGTGCGGGTTCGTTTTTCCGATTCGACCGCGATTGGGCATTTCCGAGGCGTTTTGTCCTTCGTGTGGAACCGCCGTTTCCTTTTCCACCGCACCTGTTCTCCGAAACACGCCCTCGCAATCGACGTCGATTTCGGCGTCGCCGCATTCTGAAAAAACAGACAAAAGCAATTTTTCCGACCTGCCGGAGAAAGAGTCGTCCGTAAAACCGTCGATCCATGCGCCGTTCTCTAAAAACGCGAGCGAAATATCCGGTCGGACGGGGACGGACGCCTTGACGCCGGCACAGACGTTGCCGGCCGCAAATCCGTTGCCGTCCACGATATTTCGCAAAAGTACCGTCTTAAAAGCAACGCTTTGTTTACAGTTGGCGCTATTTCTTTATCTTTCGATTATCGGAATCCAGTTCGTGCTTCACCTTGGAAACACATTGCCGAACACATTGCCGAACACATTGCCGAACACCTTGCCGAACACCTTGCCGAACACATTGCCGAGCACCTTGTCGAACACATTGCCTGGCGACTCCCCGGCCGCAGCGATCGCTGCAACCACGCCTGTTTCCTTGCCGTCACGGCAAAGCGAATCCGGGAATGACATATCTCCCGTCGATGGTGCGCCGATGCACGCGACACGTCAAACCGGAGAACACGCCGCCGAAAAAAGAACCGCGAAGGAGACGCGACAAAATGCCGTTTCCATTCCTCCTCCTTCGCTTTGGGAGGAAACGGACACGTCGCCTCCTCAAGGTCAGGCGGCCGAAGTCTTTCGCACTCCTTTCGGAACCGAAATCCTGTTGAAAAAGAATACGGAAAAAAACACGTTGTCCTCCAAGGAACTTGCCGGGAAAACCCTATCGGCGGGCCGGGACAAACCGATGAAAGCGCCCCGGGAAAGCAAGGCGCCGCGAAAATCATCGACGCAGCCGGCGCTTGTCGACGATTCCGCTTCATCGCCCCGGCATGATGAACGGGTTTCGGGCGAACAGGTTGCCGGCAGTCCTTTGTTTGTGTCCGAAGAATCGTATGAAGAATCGCAGGAAAAGTCACATGCTGATACCGTTGCCGGGAACCTTGCGGGAGATCGCGACGACACGGATCGCGACGCCCCTGACCGCGACGACATTGGGTACGACCCCATTGGGTACGACCCCATTGAGTACGACCCCATTGGGTACGACGATATTGAGTACGACGATATTGAGTACGACAACCTTTCTCCGGTCGGGCCGGATACGGTTGCCGCGCCGCGTGCATCGGCCGTCGTTTCATCCGAACGGATCCCCGATCCTTTGCATGAATTGGATACGGCAATCCGGCATTCCCGGCAGATTCGCGACGTTTCCGATTACCAGATGAAACTCCAATTGGCCGAATCCTTCCTGAACGAGGCAAAATCGATTCTCGGCAACGATCCCGCGCGCAGCCTCGTTCTGACGGTTGACGCGATCAAGCGTTATCGTCAACTCGGTCAATCGATCCCGCCTGCGGTGCCGTGGGTGCTCGGCCAGGCGCTTGCGACGCAATGTTGGGGGGAATCGCTTGCCGACGCCCTGCCGGCGGTCGATTGCATGGCGGTCACGGAAGACGGTTGTTGGCTTTTGACCGGATGCGTCGATGGAACGGTTCGGCTTTGGGACGTCGGTCGATACCATGATCGGCATCCGAGTTATATTTTGGACGACGACGGGGCGCGATTTGTCAAACTTTTGTTCACACCCGACATGCGCTGGGCGATCGGCGGCACGCAAGGAGGAATGATCCGTCTGTGGAACACGACGCAGAATAATCCGTCGCAATGCCGGCTCGACATTCCCGGACGCATTCCGGGACTGCGCGGGATGGAGATCAGTCCCGACGGACGTTGGCTCGTCGCTTACGGGGGCGGCTCCGCCGGGTTGCCCGAACATTCCCGACACCCGCTGTCGCCGCCCGAGTCCCATGCCGGAGATGACGCGTCTTCGTTGGACCCGAACGTCGTCTGGGTGTGGGACATGGCCAGACTCCTTGCCGGCGATCATCAGCCGATTCCGCTTCGCGGACATGAAAAACCGATCAACACGGTCGTTATCAGCAAGGATTCCCGTTGGTTGATCAGCGGGAGCGAAGATCGGACTGCCCGGATTTACGACCTGAGGTCGCAGACGCTCGGTTTGGGACAGACGGTTCTCAAAGGCCACCGCGAGGAGGTCGTGGCGGCGGCCATCGCTCCCGATAATCGCTGGATCGCGACCGGGGGACGCGATAATATCGTGCATCTCTGGAAAATGCCGGAACAGGGGAACGTGCCGGTTTCCATTCCGTTGCCGGGACATCTCGGATGGATCAGTTCGCTCGCCGCGTCACCGGACGGCAATTGGCTCGCATCCGCCGGCTATGATAAAACGGTCCGGCTCTGGGATATGCGAATCGACTATGAGCAACATGCCATATCGCCGGAACCGGTCGTTTTGCAGACCCGGCAAGGCGCGTTGCATAAAGTGTGTTTCAGTCCCGACGGCAAGGTTCTCGTTTCGCAGGGAGTCGATTCAAGTCTCCGGCTTTGGGAAGTCGACGCGGATGAAAAAACGGCGGACGGATCGGCGGTACCCCGGATCGGAGAAATCCCGATCGTGTTACGGGACCAAGCGGTCTCCATTTCCGATTTCGTCCTCACGGGTGACAATCGCTGGCTGATTCTTGCGTATCGACATGGTACGGAAGATGCCAACAACGGGGTTCGGCTTTGGCCGCTCCAATTCGAAATCGCCTTTGCTTTCGCGGCCGATTACGTGCAAGCCTGTTTCGCCCCGAACGCGCCGGGTGCGTTGCAGTCCCAGTTTCATGATGCTAAAGAACGATCCGTTTGGCGGTAAAAAGACGAGCGCCAAAATCGATAACGGCGGCGTGTGATACTGAAAGCCATTGAAATTTCCCGAAGCCGACGATTTAGGAGCCTGCCCACCGGAAACGACACAGCCAAAGGTATACTGGAAACGCGATGAAAAGGAACCTTTGGTCAAGTCTGCCTGCCGCACTCACTCCTAACTGCTGTTCATATAATGACATAAACGGATCGTTCGAGCGGCAGGCGAATGTGCGCGGGAACGGTTTCAGGCCGTTTGCGGTATAAACAGGCGGTTTGACCGGATAACTCAACCGGCTTCGGTGGAAAAAACCGGGCGGGGACTTTTTTGTTTTTCGTGCATTAAAATACATGTCGAGGTCCATGTGAATTTTCTCGGAATCGGAACGGATATCATCGAATGCGAACGAATACGCCGCATATTGGCGAAACATCCGGAACATTTCGTTTCCCACGTGTTTACGGAAGAAGAGATTCGGTATTGTGCCGGATTTCGTGATCCGACGGAACGATTTGCCGGGCGTTGGGCGGCCAAGGAAGCGGTATTCAAGGCACTCGGGACGGGCTGGATCGGCGGCATCACATGGCAGGACGTCGAGACGTTGAACGATGTGAGCGGCAAGCCCAGGGTTCGCTTGTCCGGGGGAGCCCGAAAGGTTGCCGAAGCATGTGACATCCGTGAAATCCAGATTTCAATATCCCACTGCAAATCACATGCGATTGCTTTTGTGGTCGCACTCGGGCCTTGAAAACGGGCCTTGAAAACGGGCGGTGAAAACAGTCGGTTTGTCCGTTCGGACCGGCAGGAAAAGACGAAAAAACTCCCCCGGGCACCCCTTGTTTACAACGTCGTAATAAGGTAGACTGGTGCGCGTTATCCTTGAGAATTGTCCGTGAAACTTTTTTCAATTAACGTGGTTTTTTCTCCCGGATGTTCCGATAAGGTCTTTACAGGCTGTGCTGGAGACCAATCAGCTCCAATATAATAAGGGCGCCGTAGCCAAACGGCTAAGGCAGCGGATTGCAAATCCGCGATTTCCCGGTTCGAATCCGGGCGGCGCCTCTTTCTTTTGATATTTTTCTCACGTGTGTCGACGAAATTCCGGTTCGAAGTCAAGGAGCGAATACGATGCACTGCCGGTTCACGTTGTGTGCGCACCTCGTTTTGGGGGCGTGTTTCTTTTGGTTGCTCCAGACCTCGACGCAGGCGGCGTGGCCGGACCCGGACGCCCTGGTTCGCGACGCCTTTGATGCGGGCGAGGAACCCGATAAAACCGCGGAACTTGGGAAATATCTCCATCGTTACACCGTCGAAATGTTGATCAAAAACGATCGACTTGACGAAGCACTCGGTTATGCCCGAGAACATGACGTCATGGAGAATCGGCGCGAGGAGATCGTCCGGCTTTTCGTCAACGCCTTGAGAGATAAGGGACGTTTCGAGGAAGCCGTTGAACTGGCCCGGTCCGTTCCGGCGGATCAACTCGGCAACGGGCCGTCGCAACTGCTCCAGGCGATTGCATTCCGGCAAGCCCAGTGCGGCCGGTTCGACGACGCGCTCGAAACGGCATCGTTCCTGGCCGGGAATTGGCGATGGTCCGCCGAGCACAACATTAAAAAAGAGGAGCGGCGTTGTACGTTGCTCAAGGACGGCAAGCCGCTCAGGAAAGTCGACGGGACGCTCAACAACGGCGCGACGGATGACGGAACGACGGGCGACGGCACGACATTTTCCATTTTTCGTTTCGGCCGAAGCTGGGCGACCGATCCGAAGGAACCGCTTGTCGCCAATCTGCTTTACGACAGCGATTACACGCCCGAGTTGGTCGACGCGATTCGATTGACCAAGGAAAAGAAGGACGACGAGGCCAAAACGTTGTTCGACAAAATTGTCGGCGACGATCCGTTCCAAGGTGCTTACAAATCGGGCGCCAGGACGGAAGGCGAACGCATTTGCGGCATTGCCGTCGTACAATTCGAGCTTGGCCGGTCCGATTGGGCCGCTGAAACTTTGGCCCGCATCACCCCGCCGAAGGACGATGGAGGTGATGGCGACGGCGATCTTTTCCCGGTCTTTCAGGATCAGATTCGCCTCGGTCGGGCCATTGCCGACGTGCAGGTCCTGCTCGGCGATCCGGACGGAGCGGAAAAGACACTCCGGCGCTATTTCAAACTCAAGGATGATCCGCCGGGCGTCTGCACGGTGGTTTGGGGCGAGTTTGCCCGGCATTTGGCGATGGTCGGCAAACAGGAGAAGGCCGTCGAGATATTGAGCATGATTCTCGATCACGTCAAATCGATCGAACATCATTTCGCCTTGAGCGATACCATCCATATCGTCTTGTTGGCCGCCCATGAACTGAAAGCCGACGAACCGGCGAAGACGGTTTTCGACGAAACCAAAAAGACGATTTTCGATCGGGCCGCCCGGTATGTCGCCATGCGGAATAATCGAATGTACGCGGATGCCTATCTCGCCGTCGTCAAGGCGTATGCCCGGGAACGGATGTTCACGGAAGCCTTGCGTTTCGCGGGACACGACAGTCTTTCCTATAAACAGGGGGAAGCCTTCGGTCTGCTGATCGATGCCGCCTACGAAGCCGGAGCCATCGACGTGCTGAAGCAAATTCGCAGCAATGCGGGGAACGACCTGACGTCGCGTGTCCTGGTTGCCCGTTACGTTGCCCGACTTGCCTTCGAAGCGGGCGACATGGAGGAAGCGCAGCGGGAAATCGAATTGGCGGTCGCGTTGACGAAAAACGTCCATTTCCACCGCTTTCTCGAACAACACGCCTCCATGCTCGACATCGCCGGGGATATTCGCTTCTTCCGGGAGACGAACGAGTAGACCGGAGCCCGAATCATCGTTCTCCGGTCACTGCGCTGTGCTTCGTTCCCGGCTTTCAGACGTTTCGCTTCTTGTCTTTATTTTTCAAGGTCGAAGTGGAACTCGTTCCGGGTTTTCGCCTTGACCTCGGCTCGGAGGCCCGAGCTGTCGACGTTGCCGTATCGAGCCGGTATGACATCGCGGAGTACCTGCGAGGTTCCTCCTGTTTTTTTGGCCCTGCGTGCCAGGAGTTCGTCGTAGGTGATTTTATTTTCCGTATAAAGCTGTTCATCCGGGTCGAGATCGGCCTCTTTTTTGGAGATGGTGACGCGGTATCGTCCGGCCATCGCCCCTTGCGTCGCGCTTTTTCCTCTCTTTACGATCGGGGCGACCAGCTCGTAGTGTCCCTGCGCATCCGTTGTCGCCACGGCGAACATGCCATCCGGGGCTTCCGGCAGGAAGGAAACCGTTGCGTTATCCAGCGGCCGGCCATCGTAAGTCACGGTGCCGGACACTTGCCCGAGATTGGGGTTGCCGCAACCCGTCAACAGCACGAAAAACGAGACAGCAAGCGACGCGGAAATCAAAGCGTGGTTGATCTTCATGATTTTCCCCTTTCCTAAAGCGACTTGCTTTCACTACCCGCGATGGTGCCCATGGCACCCCAGACGCCGAACGGCGATTCCCCCGCCCCGAAGGTGACGGTAGCCCCCGTTCGCAATCCGCCCGTATCCACGGTGTCCGGGACGAATCGAACGCTGCCGTCCGCCAAACAGACGTTTACGCCGCCGGGGTGAAAACTGCTGGCGGCCATGACCACCCAGTATTCGTTGTGTTTTTGCGCGCCGCTGGGTCCGTTCGGAGGCATGAAGGTATGAAACGAGGAATAGCGATGGTTGGCATCCGCCCAGCGGCCCCCGGAGTAGTCCCAAGGATTCCGGCCCGCGTCTTCCGCCTTGGATGCCAGGATGCCGTTCGCCCCGTCGAGAATGGTGTAGAAGTTCGTCGGATTGACGGTCGCCGTTTCCTTCTCAATCGTCGTGGAGGGATACCGACCCTCTTTGGTCACCGAGATGTCCACGACGCCGATGCCGCCCTTCAACTGCAAACGGGCCCCTTCCGACCCGACGGCCGCCTCGGAGAAGGCAATCGTGTGCGAGCTTCCGTCTTCAATGGCGGAAAACGATTTCTCGAAGATGTCCTGGCGACCGAAAAGCCCTCGAATGTCGCGTTTATCGGAATAAATCGCGAGAAGGTCACCCCGGCACATGCGATAATTCGTCGGTTTCCGGGTGAGTTCCGTGCCACGATACTCGTCCCGCGCGTTACCGCTGTCGGAAGGACAGAGCAATGCCTCCACGGTATAGGTCCATGCCGAAGGACCGCCGCCCCTGGTGATATAGTATTCCCAGTTCCATACCCAACAGGTCCAGGCCCCGTCCGCCCCGTTCGTGGGATTGATTCGATTGGCTTCCATGTCGTAGAGCGCCGCTTGATCGAGGAAGGGCAAGAGCATCACGAAACCATTGACACGCTGCATGTTCGCTTCCCCGAAACCATCCCTGTTGTCCGTGTCGTTCGGGTTGGTGTCGGGTTTGCGTGATTTGATGGCTTTTTGGTGGCTGAGGCCGGGAAACGCACCGTATGTGGATTCGTGCTCGTGCAGAGCGAGGCCCAGTTGCTTGAACTTGTTCGCGCACTGCATCCGCCTGGCGGCTTCGCGGGCCGCTTGGACGGCCGGCAAAAGAAGGGCGACCAAGGTGCCGATGATGGCAATGACGACCAGTAATTCAACGAGTGTAAAAGCGTTGCAAATCGCCCCCCCCCCTTGTTTTGACATTTTTATGTGCCTCATAACCAATTCTCCTTTCAGTGTTTTGACCGGAAAATGACATTCGATCCGGAATGTGGTGAAACAACCTTCCAATGCGGAATTGTACACGGTTTTGGGCGATTGTACACTATGAGTATTAGGATTTTATGAAGGAATGATTTGGATTCTTTTTATTTTCCTTGATTTTTCTTTGGCTGCAAGCATCGTAGCCTTCTTTTCAGGACGATGTCAAAGTTCATCATGGGCAAAACCGAGAAGTTGTAGGACAGATTTAGGCCGAAAATGGATGAGTTCGGCAAAATTTCGTACCGATTCGCCCGATTTTCGCAGAAGATGGGAACCGGTTGTCAAGATTTGACCATTGTGCTACCATGCCCATTGTGCTATCATTGCGGCTTGGGATAAGTTTGCCTCCACCGGGTCCCGAGGGAAGGATTTTATCGCCCGGCAGCAATAAGAAGACGCCCGATAGATCGCCGCGCTAGATTGACTTTGAGTAACGTACTCGGCCGCTTGTCGGGATTGTGATGAAGGGGGTCTTTTTACGTCAGCGATCGAAATGGGCACTGCCGATTTTACTATACCGCTTTTGCCGGGCGACTCGTATACTGAAAACAATTGAAATTTCCCGAAGCCGACGATTCAGGAGCCTGCCCATCGGAAGTAACACTGCTCGGAGAGTAAACAGGCGGTTCAACCGGACTGTGTTTACCAACGACTCAACCGGCTTCGGCATAACAATCGCCGCCGCGGCACATGATCGGAAGTTGCGCTAGGGCATGCCGCGGGATATCATCGGAACGATGCAAGCCCGGTGCGGCTTGTACCCGGTTTCGGCAGCGCCAAGTGACGGACATTACGCAGTGTGTTCACCCCCTATGCGATTACGACATCCTTTGTTTTTCAAAACGGCCGGTTTGCTCGCGGCACCGGCGATACGATCGTGGATGGAGACGCTCGACTGTAAATTCGCGAGCAACAACGTCGCACTCGATCCGGCGTATCCGCATCCCGGAATGCCCGAAAACCGCCTTTACCTTTTTTGGCACGAATATATTCTCTACCCGTTGGCCATGCGCGGTCATTGCCGCCTGACGATGCTTTTGAGCCGACATGCGGACGCCGATATCGTTCAGGAACTTGCCGACCGGTTCGGTTTCAAGTGCGTTCGCGGCTCGACCAACCGGGGTGGTGCAAAAGCGATCCGGGAAATGCGTGTGGCGGCGGACAAGGAAAACCTGACAATCGCCGCCGATGGTCCGCGCGGACCGCGGCGCGAGATGGCGTTGGGCCCCCTTTTCATCGCCTCACGGCTCCGCATCCCGGTCGTCCTGCTCGGGCTCGGTTACGAACGGCCGTGGCGAGTGTGCAGTTGGGACCGTTTCGCGATTCCCCGGCCGGGAAGCCGACTTCGAGGCATCTTCAGTGAACCGTTTATCGTTCCCCCGAAAGCCGATCGCGTCGTTCTTGAGCACTATCGCCGGGAATCGCAAACGCTGTTGACCGACCTTTCCGAGGCAGCGGAACATTGGGCTCTCTCCGGTTGCCGCATGAGGAATGAATACGCCGTCCTCAACGGCCCGAAAACCTCCCTTCTCTACGACGGCATCCCGCGGTAGATCGGATGCGATATCAATCGAACCGGCGCGGTCGCCGGAAACGGATATTGGGGCACGTCCGCCTGCCGCACGCGCTCGCCTTTAACGTCTATCCAGACAAGTGCTTAAACGGACAGTTCGAGCGGCGGGAGAGTGTGTGTGAGGGAGGATTATCGGGCCGTTTACGGGATAATAAGCGATTTTTGATTCCAATTGCTGGATTTTTTTCTCCAAAATGCTAAGATGGGATGGATGCGTCGTCTTTTCCTCAAGTCAACCATAAAAAAAGCCATGTTGAGAGCCGTTACAATCATCACAATTATTATCACGGGAACCTTTTCCATCGCCGAAGAAAAGGCATCCACCGTCGGAAAAACCGCCAATTCGGTCGCAACAGATTCCGTCGAACCCAATTCGATCGAAGCAAAGTTGATGCGTTTTCCCGATATCTCGAAAAAATCGGTCGTTTTCTGTTACGCCGGTGATATTTGGAAAGCCCCGCTCAAAGGGGGAACGGCAATCCGGCTTACGGCTCACGAGGGTCTGGAGCTTTTTCCCCGTTTTTCGCCGGATGGCAAATGGATCGCCTTCACCGGCCAATATGACGGTGACGAACAGGTTTACGTCATTCCCGCCGAGGGCGGTATTCCCAGGCAATTGTCGTTCTACCCGGCGGCCGGGCCGTTTCCACCGCGTCGCGGATATGACAACATCGTATACGGATGGACGCCGGACGGCAAAAAAGTTCTCTTCCGTTCCTTGAGAGATTCCAACTCGGTCACGGAACTCGGTACGTTGTATACGGTTGCGCTTGACGGTTCCATGCCGGAGAAATTGCCGATACCGACCGCGGGCGCGGGGGATTTTTCACCGGACGGCAAGAAGATCGTTTATTCTCCTCTTTTCCGGGATTTCCGTTCATGGAAACGCTATGAAGGGGGATGGGCTCAATACCTGACCCTTTTCGATCTTGAAACCGGAGAATCGAAGCGGCTTGACAAAAACCCCCGGACGGAACGGGAACCGATGTGGATCGGTGACGCGATTTATTTTGTCTCGGACCGGACGGGCACGATGAACCTGTTCAAATACGAACTCGAAAACGAACACATCACGCAGCTTACCGGGGAAACGGTTTGGGACGTTCGCTGGGCTTCGGCCGATTCGAATTCCGGCACGATCGTTTACGAACTCGGCGGAGAATTGTACGTCTACGATACGAAGGCGGCGCATGCCGCCGATGCGGTTCAAAAGATTCCGGTGCGCATTCCTCACGACGGACTCGCGATGCGCCCGAGCCGGTTGAACGTGTCGAAAAGCATTGAATCCTATTCGCTCGCTCCGGGCGGCAAACGCGCCGCGGTCGTCGCACGGGGCGATTTGTTTACCGTTCCGACGGAAAAAGGTTTTGTGAAAAACCGGAGCAATTCGAGCAATGCCCATGAGCGTTGCCCGGTTTGGTCCCGGGACGGTAAAACGATCGCCTATATTTCCGACGCGGGCGGAGAAGACCAGGTTTATCTGGCGGATTCGAAAAACGAAAGCCGGCCCGTCCCGTTGACCGGGTCTTTCAAGGGGCAATTGGATCGCTTGCGCATGTCGCCGTGCGGGCGGTATCTTTGCGTCAGTCATTGCGACGCCAAATTATTCATCGTCCCGACCGTCGATATACCCGGCGAAGGAGGCGACATCCTCTATAAGAAGGGCGTTCCCGTCGAGATCGTCCGGGAAACGAACGGCGACACTCCCGCCGGTGTCTGGTCTCCCTGCGGGGAATATCTTGCCTTCATTTTGCATGAGCCGCAAGGGTTCGGCGTCTTGCATGTTTGCGAGGTCGCCACCCGGGAAATACGCCGGATCACCGATCCGATGTTCGATGTCGATTCGCCGGCGTGGGATCCGGCAGGCAATTTTATCTATTACCTTTCTCGGCGCGAATTCGCCCCGCAGTTCAGCAGTGTCGAATGGAATTTTGCGGGCAACCGCGATATCGGGATTTTTGCGGTCGCGTTGAGGAAAGACGTCAAGAATCCTTTCGGGCCGCAATCGGATGAGATCGATACGGCTGACGACGATTCCGCCCGGGACGATTCTTCCCGGCCAAAAGACGCATCGGAAAAGCATGTGTCGGCAGGTCGTGAAAAACAGGAATATGCGGACCTGTTGAACCGGCTGGCCAAGGCATTCGGCGATCTTGCCAAAACGCACGACAAGGCTCTCCGGCAGGAAGTCGGCGAAAACAACACAGCCGGACGCGGGAAAACGAAAATCGATTGGGACAACCTCGCCCGACGCGTCGTCCGGGTTCCGGTTCCGTTCGAGAATTATGAAAATCTCGAAGCGACGGAAAAATTCCTGGTTTACATCAAGGGCGACGCTTCGTTTTACGGTCGGGAACCTGCTTTGAAGCCGACGTTGATGTATTTCGATCTCAAAGAGCGGAAAGAATACGCCGTCGAAGACCCGGGTGTCGGCGGTTACGAAATTTCTCCCGACGGATCGCGCATGATCTTCAACGTCGCGACCACGCTGAAAATCTGCGATTTGAAGCCGAAAACCGAGGCAACCGTCGTCCCGACCGGGGAACTGGCGCTCGATCGCATTCCTTCCCGGGAATGGGAGGAGATGTTCAATGAAACGTGGCGCAAATTCCGCGATTTCTTTTATGCCCGGAACATGCACGGCTACGATTGGGAGAAAATCGGCGCACAATACCGCGAACTCCTGCCTTTTGTCGCCCATCGCAGCGATTTGAATTACGTACTCAGCGAGATGGTTTCGGAATTGAACGTCGGTCACGCTTATATTCAAGGCGGGGATTTCGTCCAACCGGACCGGCCGAAATCCGGTTTGCCCGGTTGTCGTTTCGAACTCGACACAGCCTCGAACAGATACCGGATCGCGAAAATCTTCCGGGGTTCGAACGAAGAGGCGAAATACCGTTCCCCGCTCACGGAAATCGGCGTCGACGCGAAAGAGGGCGACTTTGTCCTGGCAATCGACGGAATCGAACTGGACGGCACCGGGAATCCCTATCGTCTCCTACGGCATCGCGGCGATCCGGTTACCTTGACCTTGAACGAGAAGCCGACTTTTGAAGGGGCCCGTAAAACGACTTATGTTCCGATCGCCAACGAGGGCAATCTGCTGTATCTCGATTTCGTGTATGCCAACATGGAAAAAGTGAGCAAGGCGACCGACGGCCGGGTCGGTTACATTCATATCCCGGACATGGGCGTCAACGGTTCCTACGAATTCCTGAAATGGTATTATCCCCAGATCCGCAAAGCGGGGCTCGTCATCGACGACCGCTCGAACGGCGGCGGCAACATTTCCCAATGGATCATCATGCGTTTGAACCAGAAATTACTCGGAACGCGATTCGGAAGCGTTCGTGAAACGCCGGTTCCCTATCCCGGCAACGCCCGATTCGGAGTTCAAGTTTGCTTGGTGAACGAGACCTCGGCGAGCGACGGTGACATTTTCCCGTATTACTTCCGCAAATCGGGGCTTGGCCCGTTGATCGGAAAACGGACCTGGGGCGGTGTCGTCGGTATTTCCCCGCGAGGTCAATTGCTCGACGGCGGCGTCGTTTTCGTTCCGCTCCAGGCGACAAACGACGAGGTGGGAAATTGGATCATCGAGGGAACAGGCGTCGAACCGGACATCGAAGTGGACAACGACCCCAAGTCGATGCTCGAAGGGCGGGATCCGCAACTGGAACGGGGAATCGAAGAAGTTCTCAAATTGATGAAAGAAAAACCGCATGTTTGGCCGAACCGGCCGGCGGAACCGGTGAAAAACAAGGGCTAGCGGGGCGTCGACACCGCACTCGCGCACGCTTCACGCTCCGAATCCCCCCCACATCAAGGTGCTCCCGAAACTTGCCATTGAAAACCGTGTCGTTGTCGGATTTTGCGTCTTCCTGCTCGTTTTAGGAGGCGTTTGGTCGTACTTGTCCATGGGGCGGCTCGAAGATCCGGAATTCACGATCAAAACGGTCGTCGTCGTAACGCTCTATCCGGGAGCTTCCGCGGAAGAGGTCGATACCCGGGTCACCGAGGTCGTCGGTCGCCACATCCGCCGGGTTGCCGGAGTCAAAACGACGCGCGCCATTTCCCGGCCCGGATTATCGATGATCCATGTCGATATGAAGGACGATTTTCCCCCGGATAAACTCAGCCAGGCGTGGCAGCAACTTCGCAATAAAATGGGGGAATTGCGTACCGAACTGCCGGTCGAAGCGATTGCTCCGCAGGTTCGTGACGATTTCGGCGACGTATTCGGTATCATTCTCGCACTTTCCGGCGACGGTTACAGCGATGCGGAACTGCGGGATCGGGCCAAGGAACTTCAGCGGGAATTGCTCTGTGTCGATCAGGTCGGCCGGGTCGAACTTTGGGGAATTCGGCAGGAATGCGTCGAAATCAACATTTCCCGCTCCAGGATGGCCGAGTTGTCGATTCATCCGGCAATGGTCCTGCTCGCGCTGGCCCGGCAGAACCTCCAGACCGACGCGGGTCAAATCACCCTGGGTGATGAAAACATCCGTCTTGCGCCCGGCGGAACGTTCGTCTCGATCGAGGAAATCGCCGATTTAATCATCCCGAATGGAAGTCTCGGAACCCTCACCGAAGGAATGTCTTCCGTGGTCGCGACTTCCACCGGACCTCATTCTTCGGTGGCCGCGATGCTGACCCCTTCTTCCTCGACACCCGGCAATCCCATCCGGCTTCGGGATATCGCGACGATTACCCGGACCTATGCCGACCCGCCGCGTGAAATCATGCGGTCCAACGGACGCGCGGCGGTGGCCGTCGCAATTGCCCCGGTGAGCGGCGGCGATGTGATCACGATGGGAAAGTCCGTTTATCAACGGGCCGGGGAAGTGCTTGCGACTTTTCCGGCCGGTTTTCATCTCGACCGGGTTTGTTACCAGCCGGACAATGTCGTTCGGGCAATCAACGTCTTCGAAAGCAATTTGCGTGAAGCGATCATCATCGTCACCATCGTCGTCATGATCGCCATGGGTTGGCGCAGCGGAATCCTGATTACCGGCAGTCTGCTTATCGTCATTCTCGCAACGTTGTGCATTCTTTATCCGATGGGCGTCGTCCTCCAGCGAACGTCGCTCGGCTCGTTCATCGTCGCCCTCGGCATTCTCGTCGACGACGCCGTCGTGGTCGGCGATATGATTCTCGTCAACATGCAGCGGGGCATGGAACGGAAACGGGCATGTATCGAGGGAGCAAAACACGTCGGGCACCAGTTGCTCGGCGCGACGATCGTCGGGGCACTCGCCTTTTTCCCCGTCTATCTCTCGCGGGACGCGACCGGGGAGTATTGCCGCGACCTGTTCATCGTCGTCGGCGTTTCGCTCATGGTGAGCTGGTTCGTCGCCATGATGCAAACCCCTGTCGTCTATTACCAGTTCGTTCGTGTCAGACCGGTCGGCGAGGGAGAACGACGAAACGACCCGCATTCGGGGCCGGTCTTCATGGCCTATAAACACCTGTTGGAATGGGTTTTGCACCATAAAACGGTCGCTTTTACGCTCTTGTCGGGAATTCTCGCGGCCTCGGCGTACGGCTTCACCCATGTGCACAAGACCTTTTTTCCGCCGGCGCAACGGGCGCAATTCGTCATCGATTACTGGCGTTCCGAAGGAAGTTCCATCCATGCCGTTTCGGCCGATTTGGCCCGCATGGAACAACACCTGCTCGCCCGGGAAAACGTGACGCAGGTATCGACCTTCGTCGGTGCGGGGCCGCCGCGATTTTACTTGCCTTACGAGCCGGAAGCCCCTTGTACCTGTTATGGCACGATCGTCGTCAACGTCGAAAAAATGTCCGACGTCGACGACCTGATTGTCCCGATCGAGGAATGTTTCAAAGAGCATTTCCCTCAAGGTCTGGTCCGCGCCCGGCGGTTTTCTTTCGGTCCGGCGACTCCCTGCGACGTCGAGGTTCGTTTCCGCGGTCCGGATCACGACGTGCTCCGCGGATTGGCCGAGCAGGCAAAAGAGATTTTCCGCGCCGACCCGAAAGCGAAAGACGTGACCGACGATTGGCGCGAGCGGATTCCCGTCTGGACGCCGCTTTATTCCCAAATGAAAGGCGTGCGGACGATGATCAGCCGGAGCGATATGAACATCGCCCTTCGCTGGGCCACCCTGGGAATCCCGGCGGCGATCTATAACGAGAACGACAACCTTTTGCCCATCCTGCTTCGGGGAACGCCTTCGGAGCGGAATGACATGGGCAATATCGAGAACATCCCCGTCTGGGGTTTCGCCAGGCATTCGGTTCCGTTGGCCCACGTCATTTCCGACGGCAAAATCGTTTGGCAGCCGTCGCAAATTCATCGACGAAACGGACTTGCGACTATCACGGCCGGGTGTAATCCGAAAGCCGACCTCGAATGGACCGCCCTTTTCGAATCCCTTCGGGAAAAGATCGAGGCGATCCCGCTTCCGGCGGGGTATACCCTGGAATGGGGCGGTCAACGCGAACAATCGGTTGAAGCGGAGAAAACGCTGTTGCGGCAATTGCCGATCGCCCTGGTTTTCATGGCCGTAATCGTCGTCTCCCTGTTCAATTCGCTCAGGCAGCCGTTTATCATCCTGCTGACGTTCCCGTTGCTGCTGATCGGAATCACGGTCGGGCTGCTCGTGACCGGCTTGCCGTTCGGTTTCATGGCGTTGGTCGGGGCGATGAGCCTGCTCGGGATGAGCGTACGGAACGGCGTCGTCCTGATGAGCCAGATCGATGTCGAGCTGGCCAAGGGGGAATCTCCGTATGAAGCGGTTGTAAACGCTTCGGTCGAAAGAATGCGGCCCGTAACCGTGGCGGCCATGACGGTCGTGGTCGGGATGATTCCGCTCTTGCGCGACCCCCTGTTCAATTCGATGGCGGCCGCGATCATGTTCGGCCTGATTTTTGCGACCGCCCTGACGCTCTTGGTCGTTCCGGCTCTTTACCTGATCATGTTCCGGATACGGACGGAGCAGGAGGCACCGCCTTGACGATCCCTTCGCCGTAGTCGAAACCAATTTCATTGCCGCCGCGGATCACGAGAAAATCCTCTTCCGCCCAGTCGCCGTCGATCAGCCGACGCAAGAGGGAAAGATCGCCGGCCAGTTTCTCGTATTGCCAACCGCTTGATCGGGCAAGTTCCTCCGTATGTTTTTCGAAACGGTCGTCCGGCTCGATCCCCGTTTCGATAAACGCCAATTTCGTATAATGTTTCATGCGATCGAGCTGTTCCCGAAGATAACAGGCGTTGTCTTCGCCGTATTGGGCGACCAATTGCTCGTACGTCCGGTTTTTTTCGGGAAAACCGGGCGCCGCGTCGTTACCGGAACCGGGACCTGACTGAACAAGACCGTCGCCCCGTTCGATCCAGCCGGTCGTCTTGAAATAGGTTCCGGGATTTGCGAAAAAGTAGTCGCGATATTTCGCCCGATCACCGAGAAACAGCGTGATGCAATCGTGGGCGCGCGGGACCACGATAGGAATCGATTTGGCTTTCAGGCCGACGACGCCCCCGTTGCACAAAGCGTAGCCGAGCAGGATCGCGTCGTACCGGGATTCATCGACGGCTTCAACGGCTTCGATCAACCGGGCTGTCATCCGGGTACGGCCGACATCGTGCAACCCTTTCGTCAAAAAAGCGATATCGATCGTATTGACCGACCGGGAAACGAGAAAGGAGATTTCCCGATACAGGATTTCGCACGCAATCAGTTTCAGTCGCATCGGTTTGCTCGCGTCTTTTATACCGAAGCCGGCCCCGTTTTCCGGTTGCACCGCCTGTTTACCCTTGGCGGTGTCGTTTCGGTGGGTCGGCTCCTTGAAAGTCGGCTTCGGGAACTGTTGGCCGCTTTCAGTATATTATCCGTTTTTCCAAAAAAACCGTCCGTCCAAAGGGCGGTTGGTGGGTCGGTGGATTTGGGAACACGACGGGCGGAAACGGTATCATGCTTGGGTTGTCACCGGCCACCGCACCCAAGGACGGATTCAAAGATGATGACAACGACCGCTCGAAACGAATTTACCCAATTTTACACCGATTGTAAAGCCAACGACTTGTAAAGCCAACGACCAAGACGGTTCGTTCCGGATCCCTCGGTTGTCATGGATATTTTGCGTAATCGAAAAATTGTTTTCATGTCAGCCAGTTGTCATGTCTGTCTTATTACGTCCTCCAAATTTGGCAAAACGCTTCCCGGTATCCGTTTTTTTTGCTTTTCCCGGGAAAATAGAGTAATATTCATTAAAGAAAATCGCCCCGAATGCCGAGCGCGGCAGGCAGACTTGACCGAAAGCCCGTTTTCACCGCGTTTCCAGTATAACTGATATCCTTGGTTTTACATATCCTTTGTCTGAATCGGAGCCGCCCATGCCGCAGATCGAACAAGCCGTTCTTTTGGTACGAACGACACAACATGCTCGAAAAGCAGAGTTTACGGCTTGCTCTCCCGATCTGCATCCGCTCGACCGCATGGAAATGCTTGATTGGTTTACGGATGAAAGCTTTCAGGCGTCTCCGATCAGCGACACGCCCAACATTTTTTTTCATCCCCTGCCGAGCGGGCGCTTCGTCATCGCCCGTACGGTTCCAAGGCGGGATACGGTTTTTTCGTTGTTTTCATTTTCCTCTTCCTTTTACGTCCATTTGATGGCCGTCCCCCGTGAGATTCTCCTCCAGTTCGCGAACAATCCGTTGCGGATAGATCGTCTCCTTGAAGAACGAAACGCGTGGTTGCCTCCCAACCGTCGGCCGAAGGCGATGCAGGAAATGATGCAACCGATCAAAATCGAGGAGGGTGGCCCGATGATCGACCATGACCTCCTGGAGGAGCTTGTCGACCGCTATGGAGCCGATCTTCTTGCCCGACTCCTGCAATCCTCCTTCGATGCCGTAAGCACTTTTTTCATTACCGATCGTATCCCTTCGGAAGTCATTGAAGGCGTCCTTTCGCTTTTGCCGATCCCTTGGCGTTTGGAAGTGACGTTTTCGACAGGTTTTCATTTTTCCCCCCAATGCCCGGTCAAACTGGTCGGATGTAAAACGTTATTCAAAAATGAAGACGCGTCGCCGGTTTTCCAACTTCGCGACGATACACCGCACCGTTTCGCAAACGGACTCGTGCTCGAACCCTGGCCGCTTTTCGTTTGTCAGGTCTTGCGCCGGAAGGCTTTTCCCGTGCTTGAAGCCTGCCTGATCGAGGATTTTCTTGAAAAAGATCCCGGGGTGCCGTCTCCGCCTTTCGAAACCGTGGGCCGGGAAAGAATGGGCGAGGGTTTTTCGCGAGAATACCGGGACGAAGCGGAATGCGAAGGCGGCGGGGTTTCATGGGAAGAACCGGACATCGACCGGATCGGCGCATTGGGAAACGCCTGTCTGGATCGATTGTTCGACGGTCGTTTTTCCTTCCCGGACGCCCTTGTCGAATCGACTGCCGAAGCGAATCGGGAATGCGCGCCGTCCGTACCGCCGGGCCTGGTTGCCGGTTCTCTCCCGATCGCCGTCACCGATTATTTCGCGGAACCGAACGGCTTTTTCGCCGATCCCGTTGCCCACGCGAACGACACGATCCCGGAGACGACGCCCTCCTTTTCCGTAGCGGAACATCCTGTGGTTCTGGAGAAAAGCGCACATGCGGCGGAGCCGACAATGCCCGCACCCGATTCGTGGAAGCGGAATCGCCGATGCCTGAACATATCCGGACAGGAATTGCAAGAGATCGATTCCTTCACGACCCGCGCCCTTTTCGGGGACGAGTCGGCGCGGGAACAGCTTCGTATCCGCTGGAAAAAACTGGTTTCCCGGTTGAGTTGGCATGATCGGCATGAGTTATGTTTCGAGTACGTCGAGCTTATTAAGACGGTAATGGTTCAACCGCTTCCCATTTCCGGCTCGAAAGAACCTCGTCGCAGTCTCGATGCGCTTGAAGTGCTTGACATTTTTCTCGATGATGCCGAAAGTCGTTATACGGAAGGCCGTTGAAATTTCCCGAAGCCGGCTTTTGGGAGAGCGCTCCCCCCGGAAAAAACACCGTCCGGAAAAAACACCGTCCGAAACAACCCCCTCCGGAGGTCAACGAGCGGATGGACCGGCAAACTCAACCGGCTTCGGCAGAATGAACGTTCAACGTCTTTTTTCCATTCCGGCGCGTGCGAGGGCGGCGCTGGTTCTGTCGCTGATCCCCTTGGCAGGAGTCGCGTTTTTTTTTCGGGCGGTATTCATCGGCGGCGAACAGTTCGCCTTTCGCGATATCGCGCATTTTTACCATCCGCTCGATGCCTATATCGACGAATGCCTGGCGGCCGGTACGTTTCCCGGATGGTATCCTTATGAGAATTTCGGCCAACCGCTTGCCGCCAGCGGAACGGCAGCCGTTTTCTATCCGGTCAAGTGGCTGCGTCTCCTGGTTCCCGACAAACCGCAGGCCGACGCCCTGTATCTCGGCTTCCATCTGTTCATCGCGGCCGTGACGCTTTACCGGCTCGGGCGACATTTCCGTTGTTCCCGCCACGCGGCCTTGTTCGGAGCCGTCGCCTATGCGTTTGGAGGCGCCGTGCTTTATCAATACGTGAATCCGCCGTTTTTGGTGGGGGCGGCCTGGTTTCCTGAAGCGTTCCGGCAACTCGATCGGTTGATCGCCTTTCGCCGCATCCGTAACCTCTCGGGCGCCGCGACGGTCATCACCCTGATGATTCTCGGCGGCGACCCCCAGGCGGCCTACCATGCCGGCTTGCTTGCGTTACCCCTGTCGTTTGCGGGCGCATTCCGGGGGCGAGAAACAAAAGTCCGGAGCGACGAAAGACGCAACCGCATTTTTCACGCTTTTTTCTTTTCCGGCGGGCAACCGGTTTTTCTCGTCGGGCTGGCTTTTCTGTTTGCGACGATGCTTGCCGCCGTACAAATTCTTCCCTCCTTCGAATTCAACCGGCTCAGCGAGCGAACGCTCCTGCCGGAATCCCATCGCCAGATACTATATCATTTCAGCGTTCCGCCGATCCGTTTTCTCGAACTTTTTTTTCCGAACATCGGCGGGCGGCAATTCCCGATCAACAGCCGTTGGTTTTCCTACTGGAGTACCGACGTCTGGACGCCCTCGCTTTACATGGGCATTCTGCCGATTCTGCTCGCGTTTTCGTCGATGCGTTTTTGGAAATTCTCCGCCGCCAAGGACAATCGAACGGTGTTTTTGAGCTGGTTCGCCCTTGCCGCCCTGATGTTTTCACTGGGAAAATACGCCCCGTTTTACGAGCAATTGACACGCTTGCCCGAGTACGACGCGTTTCGTTATCCGGGGAAATGGTCCACACTGGCCGCCGTTCCCCTTGCAATCCTTGCCGCACAAGGTTTTGACCGCCTTTTTTACGAAAGGCGTTTCCCTGTTGTGTTCTCGTTTTTTCTCGCCGCGTTTTTCCTGTCAGCCCTTGTTCTCCGGGATGTCGCGGGATTTCTGCCCGGGATGTTCGCCGAAACGGCCCATCCTTGCCCGCTTTTCGGGCCATGCGATTCGGAGTTGGCCTCGCTGCATTTTTCGCAAGGTATCGTTCATGCCGCGAGCGTCGTCTTGATCGTATTGGGAATTCTCGTCCTTTATCAGGCGCAAACCCGTTACGCGAAATCGGGATTTGTCGTCAAATACGCGTCCGCAGCCCTGCTTTCCATTTTGTGTATCGACCTGTTTATCGCCAACGATTGGATGATCGCCACCTGCGACCGCAAGGAGTTCGCCGTCGCATCGCCGATTCGGGATGAGATATTCCGGCAGCACGATCTTGCCGGCCGCCCGTCGCTTCCGGTCGTTTACCGCCTTCCCTGGTGGGCGCCTCCGGAGTTCGGCAAAACTTCTTCGCCCGACCGCCTTGCCGAAGCGATTCGCTGGGATGTCCAAACCTGTTGGCCGAAATACCCGCTGCTTGCTCCGCCGGAACGTCGCGTCATGTTGGCCGATGTCCGAGGAACCATGATTTCAGGGGTCTATTGCGAGCGAATCAACGCGATACGCCGAGCCTACCATGAAAACAGGATCGAGGATTTTGAAAAGGGCCTTGCCGCGCTCGGGGTGGAATGGGTGATCGCTCCCCATTCCTACACGCTACAGACGGACCATGCCGAGGAGCATGCCGTTTTTTGCGAGTTGCCGGACGCTCCCGACGATGTTTGTCTCTGGAAAATCCGTGAACCCGCGGAACAACAAGATATCGGGTACGATTCGCGGTTGATTTTTCGTAATATACCGCGATTACAGCGGTTCGGCGCATGGATCAGCCTTTTTGCACTCGCGTTGCTTCTTTTTTCAACCCTGTTTGGCAACGCGGGTTGCTTTCGATTGCCCGGGAAAATCGCCGGAAAATCTCCCGGAATCTCTCCTGCGGACGGAATCTCTTACGCGGCGCGTTCGAAGTAGCCCTTATCTTGCCCGGAAATTTCGGGTATACTGTGCTGAAAGTGGCCGACCTTTTCCGAAGCCGACTCCCGGAACGCCTCCCTGAAACGACACTGCCTGCGACAACACTGCCTGAAACGACACACTTTGCCGGAGCCGCCTGTTTTTGATACGTCCCTTCCCGGTCCCCCTGTAACGCGTCCATGTCCCTTCTTCGCGAAATCCCAACATCTTCCGTCGAGGTTCTTTTGCCGACGTACCAGCAGCTTTTCGCCGAAGCAAAACGGGTTGCGCGAAAAATCAAGGTGAAGGAAACACGATCGCTGTGCAATGCGGCAATCGACGCAGCCCGGTCGGGAACGAACGGCTGGAGCGAACGATTTCCCGATTGTGACAGGGAACATTCTCGGGCATGTCAACAACAATCGGACGGCATTCCGGCGGAAACAATTGCGGACCCGGAGATGCTTTCACCATACGACCGCCTGGTTGTTGCCTGCGAAACGGCTTTGCGGGAACATGATGTCGAACGATTGCTCGACGCCTGCGGGAAATACTGGGACGCTTTTGTGTTGATTCGAAACGAATCGGCCGAATCGGAACACGGCGAATGCGACGAGGCTGCGATTGACGAAAATACGATTGACGCCGAAGAAATTTATCAACGCCATGAAACGTTTTTCGATCGCATTTTTCCCTTCCTGATCGACAACGGCAACGTTGCCGAGGCCGTCTCGCTGCTTGAGAAAAATCATGATCTCGGGGATTATTTCCATACCCCCGGCTTTGTGGCGATGCTGGCGAAAGCGGGGCGGTTCCGTCTCGCGCTGGATGTCGCCGGCAAGATTCCCGTCGATTCCGACAACGGGGAGTTCCACGTCGAATCGCTCCTGGAAATCGCGGAGCAAATGTATTATTCGGGCGATTCGGAAAAGGCGGTTTCCCTTTTCGAGGACGTTCTCGCTTTGAATGAGTCGGTGCGCCCCGGCTATCGTCGCAGGTATCCCATTTGCGCCGTGTGGACGATCCAAGCGCTTTGCCGTTGCGGATTGGTCGACCGGGCACGCCGGATTTTCGATGCCAACCGCCACCACATCATCTACGATCACATCGCGGCCTCGTTTGCCGAAGCCTGTGCAAAACTGGGCAGGCTTGACGAGGCGTTTTCCGCCGCCCGGCATGTCGACGATCCGGGCGGAAAAATCCCCTTGCTGCTTTCCATTGCCGAACAACTCGGAAATCGCGACGGATTGCAGTCGGCCGCCCCGCTTTATCGGACGATCCTGGACGCGGTTCACCGGCGATTCGAAAATCAACCGGCCCGGCTCGCGCGGGAACTGTGTATTTTGGCATCCTCTTTGAGATCCTTGGCATGACGTACCGGGCACGGCCGGTCCGTATTTCACGGTGAAATCGATCGGCGGTCGACCAACGACGGAAACGGAGATATCGGACGACGCGACATTGTACGACACGGTCATTATCGGAGCGGGAATGTCCGGCCTCGCAGCCGGGATCAGGCTTGCCCATTACAACAAGAGAGTCTGTATCCTCGAACGGCATAATACGATCGGGGGGCTCAATTCGTTTTACCGGCAGGGCGGACGTCATTTCGACGTCGGCCTGCACGCGCTGACGAATTACGCGCCGAAAGGAACAAAACGGGGCCCCTTTTCCCGGATCATGAAGATGCTCCGGTTCACGTTCGAGGATTTCGCGCTCATTCCCCAGATCGGCAGCGAAGTCGCTTTTCCCGGCGTGACGTTGCATTTTACGAACGATTTCGACCTGTTCGAATCGGAAGTCGCGTTGGCGTTTCCCGGGCAGGTCGATCGTTTGCAGGCCATGGTTTCGCAATTGGTCGATTATGATCAACTCGGCCTCGGTGCGACCGGGGGCTCGGCCCGGGAATTCGTCGCCTCTTACATTACCGATCCGCTCCTGATCGAGATGATCTTTTGTCCCCTGCTTTACTACGGCGGTGCGCGCGAACGGGACATGGAATTCGGGCAATTCTGCATCATGTTCCGCAGTATTTTCCTGGAGGGATTTTCGCGGCCGTTCGCCGGGGTGCGTTTGATATTGAAACAGCTCCTCCGGAAATTCAAGGCGCTCGGCGGCGAATTGCGGATGCGGGCCGGCGTGGAAGAGATCGTCGCCCGGGACGGCAAAGTCGGGAAACTGCTTCTCTCCGACGGCAGTGAAATTGAAACGAAATTCGTCCTTTCCTCTGCGGGCTGGTACGAAACGATGCGGCTTTGCAGCGATATCCACCACCAGCCGAGTGAAAGGGAATACGGGCGGCTCGGTTTCGTCGAAACAATCAGCGTGCTCGATAAAGAGCCGAAGCAACTCGGCCACGGACGCACCATCGTTTTCTTCAACGATTCGCAACGATTCGAGTATTCCCGGCCAAGTGACCCGGTCGACCTGCGGAGCGGGGTGATTTGTTCGCCCAACAACTTCGATTATGACGAGCCGCTCGGCGAGGGCATGATCCGCATTACCGCGCTCGCCAATTACGACGCATGGGCGACCCTGAGCGAAGAGGAATATCGCCGCGAAAAGCAACTGTGGTATGACCGGACGCTCGAATCGGCGGTCCGTTTCATTCCGGATTTCCGCGATTCCGTCGTCGATAGCGACATGTTTACCCCGCTTACCGTGCATCGGTTTACAGGAAAAGCCAAAGGGGCGATCTACGGGGCTCCCGAGAAGCGATATACCGGGCAGACGCATCTCGAAAACCTGTTCGTTTGCGGAACCGATCAGGGAATGGTCGGCATCATCGGCGCGATTGTCAGCGGCATCACCATCACGAGCAAATATCTGCTCAAAGAGGATTGACCGGGGACCCAATCGGGGACCCAATCCCCGGCTCGTTGTTCTCCCCGGCATGTCACAGGACGCCCAAAGTCCGCAGACCTCCCTCTTTTGCGGTATGTAGATGAAATATCGAAAACCGCCTCAAAATAAACTGGAGAAGAATGGCGAATTTTGACGATAATTCTGATTGTAGCGACGGTTTGACCGTTCTTTACAATGAAAAATCGCATGTCATTCCCCACTTCAATCAAATTGGCACTCTTTTTCCTGCTGACGGTACTTTTAACGGGGACCGGTTGCGAGATATTGCCGGTGAGCCGGGTCAAACCGGTATTGAACAACCCGTTTCCGCAATTGACGGAAGTAGCCGTGGTTCCTTTCTTTAACCGTACCGAGGGCAACCAGCCCGACGGCCGTTCGGTGGCCCGGTCGTATGCAAATGAACTATCCAAAATTCCCGGCTTCCACGTCATGCCGCAACGTTCCGTTGAGGAAGCGATGCTCAGCAGCGGTCTTACAGGCTTCGAAGATCTCAGTAATGTGGAAAACGTCCGCAAATTGGGCAGGATTCTCGGCGTCGAGGCGGTGGTAATCGGGGATATTCACGATTACGACGGTTTCTATCCTCCCAAAATGAGACTCGAAACCAAGTGGTACGCCGTCAACCGCTATCTGCATTATGTACCGGCCGGTTATGCGCTGCCTTGGGGCTCGAAAGAGGAGGAACAGATACCACCCAAGCTCGTTTTTCTTGCCGAACACGAGTTGGCGCGTGAGCAGTTGAAAACGCAAACGCCCGAGGACCCGGATATGGCGACGGACGAAAAAGAGCGGCTCCGTTTGGAAAAAGAAAAACCGAAAAAACTGAAATTGATCCGGAAAACGGTTCAAACGCCCAATGGAATTCAGCAAGCCAGCGTGTTGCAAGAGGTTGACGCGGAAGAATCCGGTGCGATGGATCCCGCGGAAACGGCGGAATTGCGACAACAGGTGCATAGTCATTTGATGCTGATGCGCAGCGGAATTTCCAATGTCCCCGATGCCCCCCAGGTTCCCCAAGACATGGTGGAAGGAGCGCTTCCCTATCCGCCGACGGAGCCGCCGCTTCCGCGATTTTACTTTGGGCCTGACCAAACCGAGTGGTCGGATCGCAATCCGCACGAAGAAATCCTGAAAAGCATGTCGCCCCAAACACCTTATGCGGGGCAATATCCCGGCTACCCGCCTCCGGCAGGACTGACGCCGGAAGAAATGGCCCATTACGGCCGGATTTACGGTGTCGTTCCGCCGCTTCCGGCCATGTACCCGATGATGCCGGGGATGTCGATTCCAGGACAGGACTCGCTTGTCGTCGGCGAACCGGATCGTTTTCCCGGGCTTCCGGCCGATTGGCCCGATCCGCGCGGGTTTATTCCCGATGGGCCGAGCGAAGAAAAACCCGTTGGGAAAGTCTCCAACAACGGGCCCGTGATGCGATGGGTCGCCATGTTCGACGGCAATGATGTCGAGTTTACCCAAGCGTTGCAGGATTGGGACTTTACCCATCGTGACGACCGCCGCGTCGTAAGTTGGCAGTCGGTTTTGAGCAACCAGGAGGATTTCATCCGGTTTTGTTGCCGGATGCACATTTGGCAAATGCTTACCGCCCGGGGCGGCGCCGGTCAAGCCGAAACGGTGCGGCGAATCAACAAGTTGTGGTTCGGAGGCACGCAGCCGTACTGACGATTTGACGATCCGGATATACTGGAAACGCGATGAAAACGGACATTTGGTCAAGTCTGCCTGCCGCACCCATTCGCTTGCAACTTTTGTTAATACAATTATTTACGCGGATCGTTCGAGCGGCAGGCGATTGTGCGCGGGAGGATTATCTTGCCGTTTACGGTATGGTCCGCCGGCGGGCGCACCTTTTCCTTTTTTGCAACGTAGTGAAGATAACAAGCCTGGCCTGTTTCCAGATAATGAACTTTTTTTGACGATTTTCCCCTTTTTCAAGCAATCGGGACGGCGTAATTGACGGAAATCGATGAAGCCGGCCACCGTATCGGTCCGATATCACGAAGGAGGGGGATTCGTTTTTTCCAAACGATTTTATACCGAAGCCGATTGAGTCGTTGATAAACACAGCCCGTTCGACCGCCTGTTTGCTCTCCGGACAGTGTTACTTCCGATGGGCAGGCTCCCGAATCGTCGGCTTCGGGCAATTTCAATAGCTTTCAGTATATCCCCTGATCCATTTCACACCATCATGCCGACCATCGAAGGATTCGTTACCGTGAGTCAAGACATTAACGTCCTCGCCCTCGTCAAAGGCCAAGAGCGCTACGTGTTTCTCTACAATGACCGGAATCGTGCCGAAACGCTTCGCGTCCTGGGTCGTTTCGCATCAAATCCGGACTTGAGCTTTACCTGGTACGACGCCGCGGTGTTAAGCCAGAAAATTCGGCAGGAAAGCCAGAAACAGGCGCTCGAACAAAATCCGCTCCTTTCCTCTTCCCGGTATAATCTGCCGCTCGCGACAGACAACGAAATGTAAATCGGAAATGTAGATCGCCGGTGCGGGCCGGGCGGCAAATCGAGATCGGAATGTCCCAGGCGTTTTCGGTACGCCGGAAACACGTTTTCGCAACGATTTTCAACTGCGCGGTGTTTTTCCACAGCGCGGTGCGCCTTCGTCGGGATCCTTCGCCATGTTACGTGCCGTTTCCCGTTTTCTTCAATACCTGCGTGTGGAACGGAACGCCTCGGAGCTGACGCTCAAAAGTTACGCGGAGGACATGGAGGCGTTGATCGAGTACCTGACCGATTCGCATCAATCCCCCCATCAGGCCCCTCACCGGTCCCGTTGTCCCGCGCCGTCGGAAATCTCGACCCTGGAACTGAGGGGATATGTTGCCGCCATGCACGAGGCCGGGTATGCCAGATCGACGATCGCCCGCCGCCTCGCCTCGCTTCGCAGCTTTTTCAAATTCGGTCTCCGCGACGGTTGGACGACGGAGAATCCCGCCAAAGCCTTGCGGAATCCGCGTTCCGGCCGGTCGCTGCCGTATTTTCTTTCGACTCAGGAAGTCGGTCGCCTGCTCCAAACGCCCCAGGCCATGGAACCGCTCGGGATTCGCGACAGGGCCATCCTGGAAACGATGTATTCGGCGGGCGTCCGTGTCGGCGAGTTGGTCGGCCTTGACAGTGGGGATATCCTGCTCGGCGAAGGAATCATGCGGGTTCGGGGAAAAGGAAAACGGGAACGTTTCGCGCCCCTCGGTTCCTTCGCGGTCAAGGCGATCCAGGTTTGGCAACGGTTTCGCCGGGAGATTCTCGCCGGAACACTTAATGTCGCCGGAGCCCCCGAGAAACGACGCCGACCGATCCAGGACGGCCCGGACACCCCGCTTTTTTTGAACAAATTCGGCGGTCGTCTCACGACCCGGAGCGTCGCCCGAATGCTTGAAAAACATATCAAGACGGCCGGGCTCGATCAGCGAACCACCCCGCATACGCTCCGTCACAGCTTTGCGACGCACTTGCTCGACCGCGGCGCCGATATCCGTAGCGTCCAGGAATTGCTCGGTCACAAGAGTCTCGTGACGACCCAGATATATACGCATGTAAGCACGGCAAGCCTCAGGGAAATTTACGAAAAATCGCACCCGAGGGCCAAATGAACCCGGCAGTGCCAACGCAGTGCCAAAAGCCTACCGGGCGGCTTGAACGCCACTGCCGATGTAAGGAACGCTCTCGCTTCGCAACGGAAATCCAAGCCGTTTTCCTTCGGGACCGAGAAAGTTGATGAGCGGTTCGCCGTTTCGATACCGGGCGATATTTTCACAAAACAGGTCGGTAATCGCCTCGAAACGACGATGAAATTGGCCCGCGACATGGGGCGTGACGATCGTATTCGGGGCATCCCACAGCGGGTGAGCGGCCGGCAAAGGTTCCGGATCGGTGACGTCGACGACCTGCTTGAGGTTAACGGCATCGGTGAGCGGACACTCGAAAAGCTGCGCCCCTATGTTTACGCGGGTTAGCCTGATTTTTCCGCTCTGATCAGCCGCCTTACAGCGCCGACCGCACAGGCAATCGCCGCGCCGGTATCCGGCATATGAGGATTGGGCATTCCCGCCGCCGCCCTTTCCTGGTTCCATATTACCTGAAGCACGGCGCCCGCCCGCATTTTCAGCGAGGCGGCAACCGTGAAAATTGCGGCGCACTCCATTTCGCTCGCCAAAACTCCCAACGCCTTATATGCGTTCCATTTGGATATCAGTTCACCGCTAACCGGCATCCTGCCCGGATCATGCTGTCCGTAAAAAGAATCCTTAC
>QMCD01000363.1_pt1 | contig 32080 bp, 27 predicted proteins | sample 1821841 | NCBI WGS metagenome assembly QMCD01 (sample SAMN01991225, study PRJNA193472) | Termite gut metagenome, whole genome shotgun sequencing project. | isolation source: worker | host: Macrotermes natalensis
GTCATGTGTTTACCTATCATAACGGTGCAGACTCATATTACTCGGTTCGAGGCTTTCGTGGTTTTTTGGTGGTATAACACCATAAAATTAAATAATGATCTTTAAGCATATTGATGTAATCTAAACATAGGGTTTACAGAAAATCGGATAGATATCAAAAACTCGGCCGACGAGTATTGACTTATGTTGCGGCGGTTAGTGATAGTGCAGCTCTTCATAGAAAGTTTATGTTTGTAATGACCCTAATAATAACGTTATAATAAAAGAATAAAATGGTATTGTTAGATGAGGAGGGACTTCCTTCGGCAGGCGTTTGCAGATGTGACGTCCGGCTGCACCGGAACTAGAATGCTTATCCACTCGAACCATTGGATTTCCACAGTAATTTTCTCCACTTTTTTTGTCTGTGCCGATAGAATAAAGAACTCCAAATACATACAAAAGGTGTTTTCCAGCCGGCTGAAACTTCGACCACATCGGTGTAATAGGTCTTATCGTCGCCGTTCCGTTTCAGAAGTATAGTATGATTCCAGACGGGAACACTTTTGTTGCTTTCTTCTGTGTATACGGTAAACATTTCTTTATCAAACTGTAAGACATTTATCGTATGGATACCCATACGAATGAAACGAAATATTCTAAGATCAAACTGAAAGGTATGCCCGGGTTTCCAGATTATTTCTTTCGTATTTATCGGCGTAAATAGGGCATATGGAGCAGCGATATACTGCAAGGTTTCCAGATGCTTAAGTATGTCCCATATGGCATCAGCAGAAGCAGGGAATTCAGATTTTATGGTGATCGTTTTCGGTTTCATAGTTCACTACTCCAATATCCAAGTTTAAACTATTATAATCAAGTTTAAACTATTATATTATATAAGATAGTATGATGCAACAAAGGTGAAATAAGCGAATGAATCCGATCTCCGCATCGCCCGTTCTGCTTAAGCTTTACAAGTTATTTTACACCTCACTGCTTCCTTTATATTTTATCATCTATTGCAGTGATTGTCTGTACTTTGTCAACAGCCCGAACAGGGTGATGCGAGTCAGTGATTTCAGTTTTTTATGTTTTTTGGTTGTGTTTGTGGTATAATTTAGAAAAAGCAATTTATCGGGTGGTTTTGGTTTATGGAGAAACGGATTATTCGGAACAACGGAATTGACGTTGCTGTTATTCAAAGCGGCGAACAAATTATTATTGATACTCAATCTGCGTTAGACCTGATAGCAACGATTGATTATCATGATGATTGCCAAAGGATAGCGATAAACAAGGACGCTATCATTGGGGATTTTTTTAAATTGAGTTCGGGCATAGCAGGTGAGATATTGCAAAAGTTTGTTACCTACTCTAAAAAAATCGCAATCATTGGTGATTTCTCAACATATACAAGCAAGCCGTTGAGGGACTTCATTTATGAGTGCAATCAAGGCAATTCCATTTTCTTTGTCCCAGATGAACAGACAGCCATAAATAAATTAACATTGGTTGAAGAGGAGCAGCAGAAGGATTAGTGGATTTAATTGAGGAAGCAATTTGGGGATATAAGAATGAAATGGTTATGACCTCAACGCAAGCGGACCATCATGGCAAATAGTTAAATCGAGAAGGTCAGAGAAAATGAACGAGACATTAGATAAGCAATATACTGATACAATCATTTTAAAATGTAATAATTGTGGCGGTCATCTGGAGGTAATGAAAGAAAATGAGACCGCACATTGTCCTTATTGCGGGATGTCGGAATTACTGGTTGAAAGCGATGAAATTGTTATTGAACGCATCAGAAGTAAAACTTATAAGGACATAGCCAGTGAAAAAATCCAATCTGAAAAAGAACTGGAACTGACTAAGCTCCAGTTACTTGCTCAAGAAAAGTTTGCCCAAAAACTTGCCAAAATCCGTAAAAGCCCACTAACGTTTATTATTGCGTTCCTGACCATCGCCGCATTTTTGGGGACGATAGTGACATATCGGCTCAATTATAAAGTATCGGCCATTTTTATAGGATGCCAGGCATTGCTGTTCTTCGTGGTCTGGCTTATGAGGATGAGGTTTGTCAAAGGCAGCGGTATATATTTGCATTCATTGCTCTCGTTGCTGGCAGTCCTGATGACGATTCCCTTTTTCATGTTTATCGGTGTAGAACATAAAAACTATGACAGTTATGTCTGGCAGCAAAATAACTTAACCACGATGTTGCCCAAGCCTAAATCCGAATATGGAGAAATCAAAAGAGATACTGCGGATGAGTTTGTTATGTTGGTTGGCAGGGTCAAGGAAAGTGATTTTAACACTTATGTGGAGGCCTGTATAGAAAAAGGATTTCGCTTAAAAATTTATCGAAGTGAATGGACGTTTAACGCCGATAACCAGAGCGGTGAATCGTTAAAGGTAGTTTTTACAGCTTACTTAAGTGAAATGGAGATAACATTAACAGCAAAGGAAGTACTAAATGAGTATCTATGGCCTGATCGAGGTTTATCCACGCTGTTGCCGGAACCTGTTTCTGATGTTGGGATAATAAACACGGAATCGGAGTACTTGTTTAGAATAACCGTGGCGAAAACTTCGATTTCCGATTATAATCAGTATGTTAATGCTTGTATTGAAGCAGGATTCGCGGAGCACATGTTATTATCTGAAAATCAATTCTATTCGGAAAATAGCGAAGGAGTAGTAATTGAAATAGATCATGATAGTAACGATGTGATGGAAATTACTGTATACATACCCCAAAAGGCAGAGGATTAAAGATGAGTGACACAGTACGTAAAAATTATTCAGGCACGATCAAACTAGAATGCGCCCTTTGCGGCGGGCATATGGAGATTGACTATGATAATGATATTGCCAAGTGTCCGTTTTGTGGTAATTCTAAGTTGCTTGTCGAGAATGACGAAGTCGTTAGAGAACGCATCATAAACAAAACATTAAAGGACGTTGCCAGTGAAAAGATACAAGCCGATCGAGAAGTGGAAATGACCAGACTTAAGTTACAAACTCAGGAGGAGATGGAGCAGAAGTTAGGGAAAATACGCAGAAGCCCTTTGACCGTAATAGTTGCCTTATTAACGATAGGTTCACTCTTTGTGGCTGTCGACAGTTTTTTGTTAGATTATTGGATATCAGCCGGCATAATGGGATTTCAGACGCTGTTATTTTTAATATCCTGGCTTATGAGAATGAGCTTGATTAAGGGGGCAAGGATTCATTTGCATACACTGGCCTCAATGGTGGCAATACTTTTAATTATCCCCTTTGTTATGTTTATCGGCGTGCTGCATAGAAGTTATGATAAATATGTCTGGCCGCAAAATAATTTGACGGCTATGCTGCCTAAGCCTAAGTCTGAATATGGGGGGATTGAGACAGATATAGCCGATCAATTCATTATTAATATTGGAAAGGTTAAGGATGATGACTATAATACCTATGTCGAGGAATGCATGGAAAGCGGGTTTTCGTTAAGAATTGAAAGATCCGAATATGAGTATAGAACTTTTAAAGCCTATGACGAAAGCGGCGCTGAATTAGAATTAAGGTTTTTTCCGCACTTGAATGAAATGCAGATATCCATTACTACATTTAAAGAGTTTTATGAATTGACATGGCCGGAACGAGGATTATTCGCGCTGTTGCCGGAACCGGAAGCAACGAAGGGTATTATCAATTCAGAAGATGAAGATTCTATTAGTGTTTTAATTGCCAACACGCCGGTCACAGAGTTTAATAAGTATGTTGATGCCTGTATCGAAGCCGGATTTGCGGAGGATATATTTAAGACCGAGGAGAGTTTTTCCGCTGAGCATATTGATGGGGTGAACATTATTATTAACTATCATGTAAGTGATGTAATGGAAATTCTGGTATATATTTGGTAGTAAAAATCAAATGGATTGCTTTTAAGGCAAGGTTATTTTAGTTGAGATTCTCCCCAACGATGCAATTCATTTAGGGCAGGCTGCAACGCTCTTCCTTGTTCAGTTAAACTATATTCTACAGAAGGTGGAATGGTATTATGATTAAGCCGATTGACCAGACCATATTCTTCAAGTTCTCTCAGGCATCTTGTCAGAGCTGTATTAGTAATGGGAGAAACCAAACGTTTTAGCTCATTGTAATGCAATGTGTCATATTCCGCAATATTCCAGAGAATAGGTATTTTCCATTTTTGACCGATAATGTTTATAGCGTATACGATTGGGCATATCTTCGCGCAGTTTGTATTGCATTCTTCTGTACTGGTCGTTTTTTCCATATATCACCCCATATTTTTAAAGGAACAAAATTGTGCGTACTTGTAAATATGTTTCTCCAATTATATAATGAGCCGTAAGAAATAGCAATCAGAAAATATATAGGAGGGCATATTGCATGGACTTTTTACAACTGGCAACAGAACAACGCTATTCAGTCAGGAAGTTTAAGACAGACAGAATTGATAAAGAGAAACTGGACTTGATCCTGGAGGCTGGCCGGGTCGCCCCAACTGCCGCCAATTTCCAGCCCCAGCGGATTCTTGTGATTGACAGCGAGGAAGGCTTGACGAAGCTAAAAACCTGCACCCCGTATCATTTTAACGCGCCTTTAGTTTTGTTGGTTTGTTATGATTACGAAACCTGCTGGAAACATCAGCATAGTGGAAAAGCCAGCGGGGATGTTGATGCGAGTATCGTTACGACACATATGATGTTAGAAGCTGCAAGCTTGGGAATCGGAAACACTTGGGTCGCCGCTTTCGACCACGATAAAATAAGAGAGTTATTCAATATACCCGATTATCTGATGCCGGTTGCTTTGCTGCCGTTAGGCTATCCGGCATCTGATGCGGCTCCTCATCCGGTCCACTACAAACGCTTTGATATCAACCATACGGTATTCCATAACTCGTTTGATGACTTATCAAAGGGAGAAAAGCATGAGCCGCTTTATTGAAGCATATAATTACTGTTCGTGATTATTTGGGCAGAGACGGCGGTAAGCGCAAATTTATCATGGTGCAGTTGCCCGAAGTGTGCGAAGAGAAAAGCGAAGCTGCGAAGGCGGGATATAAGAATATCTGCGAAATCGGAAAAGAACGCATCCGTCGAGCGGGCGTAAAAATCAAAGCTGACAGCCCGTTAACTACGGTCAATCTTGACATCGGCTTCCGCGTCCTCAAGCTGGACTCTTCCAATATGAAGGACGTGTATTACACGCCGGAAGAGTTCTTGACGATGGCAGAAAAACAGCAGAACATTTTCGGTTTTATGGACAACATCAAAGAAGACGGCGAGGCAAGCGGTAATGTCAACGAGGAAGATATCCGCCGAATTCAAATCCGGGAAACGATAAGTTCACACTTTGACAAAGAGGAAAAACTATTTGAACAGGGTATCAAATGCCTGTCGCTGTTCTTTATTGACGAGGTGGCTAAGTACCGCCAGTATGGCGACGAAGGCGAAGAAATCTTCGGTGAGTACGGACGTATTTTTGAAGAGGAATATACCGCCGCCCTGAATGAAAGGCTGACGCTGTTCCCTACGGCATATCAAGGCTACTTGCGGGGTATTGACACTGCCGACACGCACAGGGGTTATTTCTCTATAGATAAAAAAGGCCGCGCCATTAACAGTACGGTTAAGCGAGGCTCTGACGAGTCCGACGATATTTCCGCGTATGATCTCATTCTCAAGCGGAAGGAACTCCTGCTTTCTTTTGAAGAGCCTACTCGTTTTATCTTCTCCCACTCTGCTTTGCGTGAGGGTTGGGATAATCCGAACGTGTTCCAAATTTGTACATTAAAGCACTCTGACAATGCCACAGCGAAGCGTCAGGAAGTCGGGCGGGGTCTGCGCCTTTGTGTGAACAGCCGCGGTGAGCGTCAGAACTTGGATGTCTGCGGTGAGACGCTTGTACAAAGCGTTAATATGCTGACGGTCGTGGCGAGTGAAAGCTATGCCGGTTTTGTCGCCGACCTACAAAGGGAATTAAAATCTGACCTCTATGAACGCCCGACAAAGGCAAGCGTAGACTATTTTTACGGCAGGACGGTTTATCTCACCGACGAGGAAGCGCATACTTTTACTATTGCGGAAGCCACGGCGGTTTATAATTACCTTGTCCGCAACGATTATGTGGATGATGAAGGCGGTGTGACAGATGCCTACAGAATTGCCGCTGAAACAGGCAGTTTCGCACCGCTGAAACCGGAAATTGCCCCGCTTGCAGAGAGCGTACACAAACTGGTACAGGCTATCTTCGACCCATCAATCCTTAAGGAAATGACAGGCAACGGCCATGAAACAAAGGTCAAGGATAATCCGCTGAACGAGAATTGGACGGCATTCAAGGACTTGTGGGATCGGATTAATAAGCGATATGCCTATACCGTAGAATTTAATGGCGACGAACTGGCAAAGAAATCAATTGCCGCCATCGATGCGGAATTAAAGGTAGCCCGCCTCTCCTACACTCTCACCAAGGGGGCGCAGGAGGGTACTGACTTTAATGTGGAACGCACCGAAACTAAGAAACTCGATCGGGCGCACGGAGGTCTGGCAACCTATGACATCATAGGTAAGATTGCCGAAGGCACGAGCCTAACCCGCCGGACTTGGTTATGTTGCTTCTGGCTCTTGCATTGTATCACTATTCGTTCGGAAAATACAATCAATATGTTCACGCCTTGTTGTATTGCAATAAGGCGTGGGAGATGATATATTTGGCGAGGTACTATTTGATGTATCATATCAACCGAACTGTAAGGATAAAAATACGAATATTTAGATAATAATTGTGTTTACAAATAACTTAACTAATGGTATTATAAAAATATGTAAAAGGAGGAAATAATATGAAAAAATTAATAAGTCTAATTATTTTGTTGGGATTGATTATTAGTTTTGCATCCCCTCATAATGTTGTTGCTTCTACATGCCACCATACTCCAATAACTGTATCAAGAAGTAGCAGGGATGGTTGTTTGGTTAGCAATTGGAAGGCAATTGAGTGCAGCAAGTGTGGTGTTGAACTAGTAGCTGAAATCTTTGGAAGCAGAACCCCATCAGGGTATGCACATGTTGGTGTACAAAGAAGATGTAATTATCGAGCCTGTGAAACCGGATATTGGACCGTGACTGAGTGCAAAAATTGTGGAGTTTTTATATATGAATACTATACAGGAGGGTATGATCACTCATATGTTTACGTATCATATGATTCAAAGAAAGATTTATATATATATGAATGTAAATATTGTAAAGAAAGAATAGAAAGCTATTAATTATTATATAGACTATTAAGAAATCCTCTTGGATTAGTGATAAAACTAATGCTAATCCAGAGGATAACTTTATGGCAAGATATCGAAGTCTTATGAACTGAATTTATTATCCGAAGGAAACGTGACTTTCATGACAGTCACTGTCAGCCCAAAAGCAATATGCCTGTCACATTATTCATTATATGCATGAGTATAGGTAATGTGATGTTTCCCGTCACGGCATAAACAACTCCGTAAATTAATCCAGTAGCAAGTCCCGGAAATACACACAAAAAATCCCCAACGGATACGCCCTGCAAATGTATAAGTGCAAACAAAACACTTGATATAATCACGCAAAGACACAACGAAATTTTCGTTTTTGCTTTTCCAATTAGGTAAGCACGATAAACACTCTCTTCAACAATAGGCGCGGCGAATCCAATTATTAAAATGGCGAGAGGTTTCCCGATGGTCTGCATCATCAGCAGCACACCTATACTATTGCTCATGTAATCATCATATCCCGCCGTATACGCAGGATAGGCAGCAATGTTTGTGAGCATGTTGTTTGCGATCATTCCGCCTACCAACCACAAAATGCTTTTGAGTGCAGAAGATTTCCAAACTTTCAACCCCGCTACGATGTCTTGACGAAAAATAAAGACCCCAGCTACAGCCAGAATAACGTACATCACCGCTTGAAACAGCAGAATCACTTGGCCACTGAAAAGTAATTTCGGTAGTTTTACGGCAAACACCAGAATATACAGTAATAAAAATACCGTGAGAAGTATTTTCACCGTTAGATTATTTCGTTTTTGCAATACAATGTCTTTGCTAATAAACATTTACTATTCTCCCTTTACCCACGTATCACTTGAAATGAAATCGATAAAAACAGGAGTATCAAAACACCGCTCAACACCGCCACTGCAGTAATAAGTTTTTTGAAAGATCGTTCCTTTACGGCTAATTTTCTCACGATTGACAAATCACTGCGGAGCAACTGATCAATCGTTACGCTGTACATGTCAGAAAGCCGCACAATCGTTTCAATGTCGGGTTCGTTAATTCCTCGTTCCCATTTGGAAACAGCCTGGCGAGTCACATTCAATCTTTCCGCAACAGTCTCTTGTGACAGACTGCTTTCGTCACGGCATTGCCTTAATTTTTCGTAAAACAACATATTTTAAAACCTCCCCTAAAAACAATCCCAAAACATTGTTTGGCAACATTCAGTATACACGGATTCTTGTTTTTTTGTAAAGAACCGTTTCGTTGCGAGTGTTTTCCGAAGGTATTTGGGCGGTTCCATATACCGTTGGTTTAGTAAACCATACTAAAAAATGGCACAATCAATTGCAATTCCCTTTAAAATATGTTAAATTAAGCATTGCACGAATTGCTTAAGGAATACAGAGATATGATAGGACAACTTCCGGTTCCGAAGAAAAAGAGGATAATCTGTGAGAGGAAGGAGCCGATGTCCAAGACTATATTATGCTGTCTCAGATCCCGAGCACAGAATACCGTGTGCAAAAGGGTGATTCGTTATGGAAGATTGCCCGCAGTTATTACGGGGCGTCAGCACGATGCCACATCTGATGACCCTTCAAAGTATGAGAAGGGTACACAGGATGAGAATTATTATTGCGAGATTTGGATTCCCGTGAAGAAGAAATAAGGACGGCGGGGTAACTATTTCTTGCTTATTAAGCGATTGGCGGAGGAGTTTCTATATTGACTTCCAAGGAGGAGGGGTTATCGAGACCTTGCCGGAAGATAATCCGATTACTTCTCCGCTATCCTTTCTTATAATGAGGTGACCATTTATATCAATATCAATAGCAGTTGCTTCATATGTTTCATTTGGAACAGTTACCGTTATTCTTCGCCCCAACAAAGTAGAGCGTTCTCTATATTCTTTATACATGGATTCATCATCCTGCCAAGTTTTCAAATCCAGGCATCTGTTAATAATCTCAGCTGCAAGTTGGTTTCGTATTGCGCCTTCCGTTCCATTAGGATATATAGAACCTGCAATTTGTCGCAATTCTTCAGGGAAATCTTCAGCTTGACTGCTTACATTGATGCCGATACCAACAACAATCCATTCGATGTTTCCGCTTTCAAGATCAGCTACTGCTTCTGTTAAAATACCACATATTTTTTGGTCATCTAAATATATATCATTGATCCACTTTATCTTCGCCTGCTTTCCTGAAACAGCCTGAATAGCACTGCACACAGCAAGGGCTATAGAAGTAGTTATTAGTGAGGGATTTGGGAAACGCAATACTTCAGTACGGAAAACCAAACTCATATAAAGACCGGTGCCGGGAGGTGAATAAAAACGTCTGCCATACCTCCCCTTGCCTGACGTCTGCGTATCGGCTATTATAATAATACCATGTTCGCTCCCGTTAATCGCCATTTCTTTCGCTATTTTATTTGTAGATTCTACTGACTTATATATGTGAATTTTTGAAGCGGCATCTTGATTTTTAATAAAAGGCAGTATTCCTGCGACAGATAAGATGTTGTTGTCATGCTGTAGAGCATAGCCTCTATTATTGGCAGAGCTAATGTTATATCCCTCTTTTCGAAGTGAATTTACAGCTTTCCAAACAGCATTGCGAGATATATCAAACATTTTTGCAATCTCTTCCCCCGAAAGGCTCTCGCCTCTGTTTTTCTCTAATAGTGTGAGAATTTTATTTTTCGTATTCATATTTTCCACCATTTTTCTAAAGACTATTCCAGTTTTCGGAAGAATATATGTTTCATAATAGCATAGCTTGGGGAAAGACTCAAGCCGAATGTCACCTCTTGAATGTAAACTAATTATTAATAAATGGGTGACATTTGTTTTTTTTTGTGTTATACTTGTTTTTATCAATCGTATCAGAGATGAGTACACTGATGATAAGTTATCTACACTTGAGGAACTGGAAGAAACAGAGGAAGCTCTCTGTAAAAAATGAAAAGGAGAAATTAAATTGTCAAAAAACACTGTATCTAAGCTAAATCTTCGCATGACCATCTATTGTGCCTTGTTTACGGCGCTCATTATTATCGGAGGGTACATAAGCATACCAATTCCGGTAGGTCCCGTCCCTATTGTGCTGGCAGACTTTTTCGTCATGATAACCGGCCTTTTCCTTGGCTATAAGTATGGACTGATCAGTACGACCTTATACCTTGCTTTAGGAGCATTAGGGCTTCCGGTTTTTGCCGGTGGTGGTGCAGGGCTTGCCGTTCTTGTCGGACCAACCGGCGGGTTTTTGTTCGGTTACTTGCTTGTGACTGCTTCCATCGGATTCATCACAACGAAAAGAAAGCCCGGCATCGTTACAAATCTGATTGCCTTAGTAATAGGCAATGTGTTACTGTACTTGGTTGGCGTTCCATGGCTGAAGGTTCAAATGAATCTGAGCTGGGCGGCGGCACTGGCTGCAGGTCTTACACCTTTTATTATCGGCATCGTTATCAAGATCGTGGCAGCTTCTGCTTTAGGGAGAGTTCTCCTGCCACGCTTTAGAGAAACATTGGTATCTGCTTCTGTACAGCAAGCGGATAGTGGAGAGGAATAAATGGCTGTTTTAGAAGCAAAGAATCTGACTCACGTCTTTCCTGATGGCACGACAGCTATTATGGATATCAACTTGCAGGTAAATGATGGCGAATTTGTAATCATAGCGGGAGCGAACGGCTCCGGAAAAACGATTTTTATTCGACATCTGAATGGCCTGCTTGTCCCCACGAAAGGCAAAGTGCTGATAGACGGAGAACCGATCAGCAAAAATATCGCTGAAGCCCGAAAGAGAATCGGGTTGATTTTTCAGGATTCTGACAGTCAGATTGTGGGACAAACGGTAGCGGAGGATGTTGCTTTTGGACCGGAAAATCTCAAATAACCTTTTTTCACTACATTCATAAGGATACCGTATTGCATAGAATGGACGGACGGCTGAAACTCTTATGTATGCTGATAATGAGCCTGTCAGCTGGTTTTGCTTCCGAGTGGTGGCATTATTTGACCGCCTTGTGTTTTATGTTTCTCGCCCTGTTTGTAGCAAAACTGCCCATCACTTCACTGCTAAAGGATATGAAATTTTTTGCGTTCTTAATACTTATTGTGTTCACTGTAAATGCTTTTGGCATACCGGGCGACCCAATACCAAAGTTTCCAATTACCAGTGTTTCTATACAAGGGGTAATAGAAGGATTACGATTTGCCGGACGGTTTACTGTTATCATTATGGCCTGTAGCATCATGACAGGAACAACATCTCTGCTGACATTTAAAAATGTTATAGAGTGGTATTTGCGTCCCGTTCCGTTCATACCGGAGGTGCAGATTGCGACCATGATAAACCTTACATTTGTGCTGATACCAGTCATATTTGACAACTACTCCGAAATGATGAGCGCCCAAAAATCACGTTGCATTCAGTTAAGGAAAAATCCTATTGAGAGGATTAACTTTATTGTTTTGCCGCTATTGAGCCGTACACTTCGCAGAGCCGATGAGATTGTATATGCAATGGAGTCAAGGTGCTATAGCGAAGTGAGAACACGCGCCATTTTTAGAGCAAATAAGGTGGATTGGCACGTATTTGCTGTTTGTATGGCGTTTTTGATATGTGTAGTTATTTAGAAGGAGATAAGAACAGTGCCCTTGTACTTGGGCAATAACAAATAACACTCCCAAGGTGTAACCTCTACATGGTCCATCACCTGAGGCCACCGGTTAGGCAGATGTGAGAAATATTTCTCCTGTACTAACGCTTTCCCCTCGTCAAATCCATCAAAATCAGTATCCCAACTTGCGTAGGCATCATCCACTCCTAAGAACAGCAGTGCTGCTATGTCGGTTTCAACATCGGGCATTGTTTAGAAGTCGTAAATAGTTTCCACGTTTATTATTTCATTCGCTTTTCTCAGCATTTCATCAGCAAAATCGGAATCTTCCCATATATCCGGATTGTTTATGCTTTTTTCATGGCTGCGTGTCATGTCATCCATATACAGTTTATCGGCAATATACCAATCAGCAATTACCAAGGAACTACCATCAGCCGATTCCTTAACAATAATTTCAACTACCTCACCACCATCATAAAATTCAATAGTTAGATAAAAGAAAAACCAATTCCTGCCGGTTGATTCATCATTTTGGAATTCTGCCTTCCCTAATCCAATTTTTCTGACCTCTCTTTTGGGTTTGCTCCATTCAGCACTTAGGGAAAGATACTCCTTCAATTTGTTGTTTTCCACATATTTTTCGAAATTGTCGTCGACTTGGTTAGAAAAATAATCGGATATTGCATCCTGACACAGTTGAAATGCACATTCAAAATCCATTGAGGTCAGACCCTTTTCCCCATTAAGATATTCAAAAACAGGATAAGGATTAACGGGGGAAACGGCCTCTGGCACTGTCGGCTTCTGTTCTGATGAAGATAATTCTATGGGAGTACTGTCAGCATCATGATTTGAGACGGTTCCATCCATAGTACTTTTATTTATATCACTTTCGTCAGCAGTGATTCCTTCGGTATTGCATGCTGCCATAACAATCACCATTAAAAGTATAGGCGTTAATATAATGCGCATGAATTATTCTCCCTAACTGAATATTTTTGAACTGCAATAATCCCTTTTTGTCTGCCGGATTCAATTCCAATGAGTACAGCACAGGAGTCAGTATAGCATAAAATCTGTTGGATTTCCACGGGTTTTTATTTTTCCGGGATGGTTCTTTTTTCCAGAATGTTTCTTTTTTCCAAGATGTTTCTTTATAAGAATAGTTTAATAAAGGATACAAAACAAAGGCTTACTGAATCCGAGTGATGCGCCAATAATCGGGAGAACGAAATGATGGGATTTGCTAATATGTAAGCACAATATGACGATATATAATGAAGAATAATAACATGAAACGAGGCTGATCATATGAATATTGGAAACGCAATCACAAATTATGGGCAAAATTACGCATCAAAGACCTCGGGTACAGAAAAGGCGTTAAATGCCTACAAGGAAAACAGTAAAAATGCGTCTTCAAGAAGCACCGATACCGTTGAGATTTCAAAAGATGGTTATGAATTGCAATCTAAATCGGAGAATATGAGTGCGGCAACCGGGAAGTATCCGCTTGGGATTACTCAGGGAAAAAACCCCGACAGTTATGTAATTCACTTTGAAAATATGGCGTTGGCTCATAGAGTGGTAAGACTTGGATATTTCACGGTTAATGGGCAGGATATTCCACTGTCTGATGAAGTGAAAGAGAAGATTCTAAAAACAACCCAAGAGGCATTTGAAGCCAACGAAAGAGCGATATATCAATATGCAATGGAGCATAACGCTATTGTAGCAAAACAGCAAGCCGAAGCTTTGGGAAATGAATCAGAAAGAATGTCAAGAGCTGTTTCCGTAATGTCCCAAATGGCGTCCGGGGGTAAAGTTTCGGAAGCGGATAGAAAGTTTCTGGCAGAATATAGTCCGGAGATGTATGCTATGGCAATCAGTGCGGAAATGATGGCTGATCAGCAGGAGAAGCAGAAAGAAAAGCAGCTTGCAGAAATAAGTGAAGAATCTAAGGAGCAGGCACCAACGCAGGATTATGCAAAGGAAATCGGTGAACTTAAGCGTGAATACACGGATACCACGCTGGAGATTTCTTTTCATGACGCCGGCATAACTGTAGGAGAAGTGGGAACCAGTACATATGAGTTCTAAACTGATGAAAAATACGTTTTTTAAAAAAGATACAGACGAAATTTTGTATACACTACGATTCATTTAGGAGGAGGAGAACATAATGTCAAGATTAGGTATGCTGTATGCACTAACGGAAGCGGAGGTTGGCAAACTGCGTTCCATGCCCGCGGAGGAACGATATGAGTACATGTTGGAGGAAATCGAGGAGGAGCTCTTTGACACGCCACGCGCTTGTGAATTAGATAAAGCCTGGGCAGGTATTCAATATTGCCTGGGCGGCGGTAAGTGGAGCGAAGAAAACAGCATTCCGACTAACATTGTAGTTGCCGGAGAGTTTTTAGTTGAAACTGAGGATGAAATCATCACCTTAAAAAATCACGGTGATGTGGAGAATATCGTCGAATATCTGCGCCAAAATGATTTGCGCGAGATTATACTGAAATATTTCTGGAGTATTGTCGATAAGGATTTCCCGTATAAAGACGATAACGGACTAGACCACACTTTAGGTTGGAGTGAAGACATTCTTTCTTTTTATGAAAATGCTTTAAAGGAGAATTATCAAGTAATTTTTACTGTTGATTTTTAAGTACCACAGTGACGGATGACGGTGATGACAGCGAGCACTTGTCGCTTCCAGGGTACAGCTTGTTTCTGATGCAATGAAGAAAATAGAAGTTGATCGTCCAAGGCAGCAAGCAAAAAATAATACAGACACAGGAGTATTATTAGTGTTTTAATTGTTGTCAAGATAAAAATGAAGTATTATATATTTATAATCGGCACTTTGAACTGGAGACAGCAAACAATTTGGACAAATAAAAGCAAGAAATGTCGGGAAGGCATAAAGCTTTTGCGATAAGATAGTCACATAGCAAGCGAAGGGAGTATTAGTTTCATGGAATGGATGGCAATTATCGGTGATTCTGTTCAGTATATTGAGGATCATATTACCGAGGATATAACAGCTGGTGAAGTAGCTAAAACGGCAGGCCTGTCATCTTTTTATTTTCAGAAGGGGTTTGCAATGCTTTGTGGATTCAGCGTAGCTGAATATATCCGCAATAGAAAGCTGGCACTTGCTGGGAATGATCTGCTTATTACTGATGAGAAGGTGATTGATATTGCCATGAAATACGGGTATGACTCGCCGGATAGTTTTACCAAAGCATTTACCAGGTTCCATGGAGTTTCGCCTTCATCCGTGCGCAAGGATGCGGTGCTACTAAAAACCTTTGCTCCGCTGAAACTCAAATTATCATTAGAAGGAGGCTATCTTATGGAGTACAAGTTAGTAAAAAAAGAAGCTTTTACGGTTATCGGAAATGCCAAGACATTTTCTTATGAAGGCGCGAAGGAAGTGGTTCCCCAGTTTTGGCAGGAACATTTTCAGTCAGGGAAGGGTCAGGTTGTTATGGGGTGCTATGGCATCAATATTGATGTTGAGATGGGGCAGCAGACATTTGAGTACCTGATTGCTGATCCATATAACCCGCAGAAAGATGTCCCGGAGGGTTTTGTGACCAGAACTATTCCCGCATTTGACTGGGCTGTATTTCCTTGCAAGGGAGCGATGCCCGATGCCCTTCAGGATGTAAACACCAAGATTTATACGGAGTGGCTGCCGGCTCTTAGGAAGTATGAGTTTGCTGCCGGATACTGCGTAGAATATTATGATGATCCTTCAAAGTATGAGAAGGGAACGCAGGATGAGAATTATTATTGCGAGATTTGGATTCCTGTGAAGAAGAAATAAGAATTATTAACCCTGTTAAATAATAAGTAGTGGGTACCATGAACTGCATTGATATTGCATTTCATGGTACTTTTTATAACCAAAACGGAACTGGAGAGACAGATTTTCATATTTCTTTCAAAGCCATATTCTTGCAGAAATGATTAAAATATGATTAAATGAAGAATGAGGATGATTGAACTAAGAACTTATTCATTGATTGAATGTCGCCAAAGTATAACAAATAATAAAGCATGAAACTATTGGGATAATTGGATTACCAAGGGCCATTTCGTTAGAGGAGTTGGCGAGGTTTAATACTGACAGATAGAATTAAAATAATAGCAGGTTTGATTACGTAGAAAAACGGAGAATGTCTTGCCTATGGGGTACAGGAATAAGAAAAAGATGACGAAAAAGCAGTTCCGGCATGACTTCTTGCGGGGACTGGGTTCCGCGATTCTGGAGCTGAAGCTTTGCAGCGATCCCCGGCAATACTATGATATTGTGCGTTACGGCTGTCTGCATAATACCACTTACGATATGCAATGTGAAGGAGACCGGAGCTGGTACCTTTACCAAGGGGCGCATTTGGCCGGCGGTGACAGTATTCTCCATGATATGATCGCAAGATATACCGGTTCTTTTTCTGATTCCTGGTTTTTTGGCCAGCTTACCGGTATTCTATATCATTATTCGATAAGAGGAAGTGAAAGTGCCCGCTCGGCTCTCTATGATAAATATTACTTCTTGCTTGCTAAACTTTCTCGCATCGGCGCTTCCAAGAACTGGACGGACACCATAGAACGCGACATGTTTGAAGTGCTTTGCATATGGCTGACTTCGCTTGATGGCTGGCATGCATTTAAAGCAGCCATTATGGATGTCAGTGAAAAGCTGTTGCCACAGGATGGTGATTTTTTCTTTTCCGAGTGGTTTTATGAAGATTCCAAGTCAGAATTCGGTGAAAAGCGGGTAACCGGCTTTCTTCGCAAGCAATCGATGAAAAACCCGTCTGTACAAGTGTATTTCAACAAGGCCCAGGAATGGGACAAGCTAATATTTCAACCCAATCCGGTACCTGCCCTGGATGAGGTGGTTGCCGGTATTGGCAGCGCACGACGACTGTCCATGCGCTTTTGCCGCAATGCAGCTTCGGAAGACTTAGAAAAACTGTTTCAGATCGCTATGGCAGAACCGGATTTAACACGGCGGTCTGAACTGCTTCAGGGACTCAGGTTTGCATCCGCACCGGTCTCAGAAAACATGATCGCCGCCTTGCTTCAAAGTGAAAATAAAGATATTCGCGAAACAGCCTGTATCATCATGGGCAAGCAGCCGTCTCCGGAAACCAGAGCGTATGCACTGTCGCTAATGGAAAAAGGCGAGGATATTGTGAATGCAATCGCCCTGCTTTCCCCCAACATGCTGCCACAGCACGAACAGATGTTAGCGGATGCTGTTTTGTCCGTCCCGGTCAAATTCGCAGAGGGCGAATGGCACAGTGCTTTTAGTTCGGCAGAAAAGGCCCTGAGCAACATGCGCGGGAAGCCCCAAACCGGCTTGCTGCTGTACCTATACCGGGAAACTTACTGCAGCTGCTGCCGGGAATATATTGTTCGTCTGATCCACAAGAAAGGCATGAGTACAGATGCTCTTTTGCAGGAATGGTGCTATGATACCAACCCTGAGATACGGGAATATGCCAAGAGGATACTTAGGGCGAAAGGAGTAGGCCGTAAATGAAAGATTCTCTAAGCCGCCAAAGGATGTGGCTTAGAGAATCAGAATACTACAAGATTCAATGTACAGGATTCAATGTACAGGCTACCTACAGATGGGTGCCGGAAAGCAAACCGCAAATCAGATCGCCGTATACCCGCCGTCGATCGGCAGAATCACGCCCGTCACATAAGCCGACTCGTCACTGGCAAGGAAAATAGCACCGGCGTTCAGTTCGCCTTCTTTTCCATAACGACCAAGCGGCACCGTAGCCTTCATATAAGCAGAAAATTCATCGGTTTTCAACACGTCGGCAGTCAGTTCTGTTTCAAAATAACCCGGACAGATGCAGTTACAGGTAATTCCGAACTTCGCCAGTTCTGCCGCAACGGCTCTTGTCATATTGACGACACCGCCCTTCGATGCATGATAAGCCACCGTATCAATGGCCGGATTGCCGACCATCCCATACATAGAAGCTATATTGATGATCCTGCCGTAATTCTTCTTTTTCATAATATTGGCGAAAGCTCTGGTCACATAAAACACGCTGGTGAGATCGGCGTCCATGGTGAAATCCCATTCCTCATTGGTCATATTCAGAACGCCGGCATTTTTGGCTGAGCCGGCGCAGTTTACTAATACATCAACCTTGCCCATTTCCTTTTCTACCGTTGCCGCGGCCTCATCGACCATCTGAGAATCCGTCACGTCACATTTTACGGCCAGGCACTTGCAGCCCGTCCCCTTCAATTCGGCGGCCAGCGCCTCCAGTTTCTCAATCCTGCGAGCCATCAGCACCAAGCTGGCTCCCTGAGCCGCAAACCCCTTTGCCATCTGCGCCCCCAGTCCGGAAGAAGCGCCAGAGACAACCACAACTTTACCTGTCAAATCAAACATTATTAAAATCTCCTTTCATAACATCATACTTACTTAAATCTACATAATTAGAGTTAAGTTGTCAATAGAAAAAAATATGCAGTCAGCGAGGCAAAAAAAACCAATCAGCGAGGCAAACAATACGCAGTCAGCGAGATAAAAAAATACGCAGTCAGCGAGATAAAAAATTCGCAGTCATCGGGGCAATGCTTTCAGCCGCCTGTATAGCAGCAATGTCAGAATCACCCCCAGCAAAAGGCCACCGACATGAGCAACATTATCGACACCGGAACTGCTGAAACCATAATAAAGAGAAATAATAATCATGACTGCCATCCGACTGATGCTCAGATCTTCCAGCCGGCCATGATGCTTGGCAATAACCACAAACAAGGAGCCGACTACACCGAAGACTGCCCCAGAGGCCCCGGCACCGACGGTAAGGTCATGATCTGACATCGACCATAGCATAGAGATTACATTGGCGCCGATACCGCAGAATAAATACAGAATCAGATACTTTGCCTTCCCCAGCATCCGCTCCAGCCGTTCGCCGAGGACGAACAGCATCAGCATATTATTAGCCAGATGACTGATGCCAAAATGCATGAAAACAGATGTCAGTAATCGATAATACTCGCCTTGCTCCAAGATCAGCGGAGTATACATTGCGCCATGCTCGATCATGAGTGACACCTGTTCAGTAGAACCAAGAAATTCCAGATACAGGAAATAAAGAATATTCAGAGCAATCAGGAGTACCGTGATATAAGGTGTTTGCTTATTGAACAGTTTTCCCATTGGTTTATTCCTTCAATATTAGTCTCTTTATCTTGGAGCTTCGCTTTAATCATATCGTAAAAAGCGGGGTTGTGCAAGGAAATAGCGATGATGGGATATTTTTTTGGATCAGAACAGAAGGTATGATTAAGGCCGCAACCTACGGTTCCGGCATTCCCGCCTGCGGAATAGCAGGTTTTGCAAAGCAGAATGGCCTTTGCGATGCTATGGAAACCCGAATATAATTAGAATTAAGTAATTTTTATCAATCTGCTATTGCATTTTCTGAGATATATGTTAGAATGTTTAACGTGGGAAGTAAGAGGGGGGATTATACGATATCAACAGACAGAAGAGTCCGCTTGAGATGTGTAGTTCTCAGGTGGATTTTTGTTTTTATTTTATGAAAATTATAGCAAGTTAATTGTTAGTTAGACAAACAATTACCGCAATTTTAATCATAACATTTTTCTCACACTACATGCAGGTAACCTACAATCATGATCTGGAAAGGATATGAACTATGAAATCACTGAAGATAATTGCATTAATTCTATTTCTATGTGTGGTATCAGTCAGTCTCCCGGATGTCGTGTATGCCGGACAGCAGGACATACAGCTATTGACGGGAAATGACATTGCCGGGGAAGGGAATCCGGCTGGCGGTGCCGATGAACCGAGGTCAGGCACGACTGACAATACGGATGAGGATGAAACTCCTGTCGGTATTGGCGAAGCTGAGGCTTCTGACGATACCGGAGAAGATGATTTCGGAGAAGACGAAGAGTCGGAGAACCTCAATGTATTGATGGAGCAGGAAAATCACAGTGACAACAATGAAAGTGACAGCACAGAAGAAATGGAAGAGGTTATTACGGTTACAGAACCGGGCGACGGTTCGGCTGAAAACCCCTTTATCATTACGACTGCTGAGGAATTTGACAATATCTGTGATGACCTGACAGCTTCTTACAAGCTGGTGGCAGATATTGATTTTGAAGGTGAAACACTGGCTCCGATCGGCACGTCATCTGCCTCGTTCACTGGAACTCTTGACGGCGGAGGACATGTAATCAGTAACTACAAAATAAGTGCTGCCAGCTCTTACACCGGTTTATTTGGCTATGCGAGGGAGGCAACGATAAAAGATATAGTAATTGAAAATGCTGAGGTAAAACATGGCTCATCCTATTCTTACATCGGCGGCCTGGCCGGATACCTATACAGATGTACCATAGAGAATGTCAGCCTGTCCGGCATCGCAGTGTCTGGCGGCCAGTATGCCGGCGGTCTGGCTGGGTATATGAATGAGGGCAGCATAAGCGGATGCTCAGTCAACGGAACCGTTTCGTCAGGTGGCAGTGCTCGGTCTGGCGGGCTGATTGGTTATCTTTATCTGGGAAATGTTTTACAGTGCTTTGCTGAAGCGGATGTCAGCGGAGGGACGGAGACCGGCGGGCTGATTGGCTTTGTACAGGGGACCTTGCTTATACGGCCATCCCTGACTCAATGCTATGCTTCCGGGGATGTGACAGGGATCTCATGTGTCGGCGGCTTGGTGGGAAAGGCGGAGTGCACTGTTGTCAGTGATGCGTTTGCGATAGGTAGCGTCAGATCCACGTCAAATCATTCTTATACGGCAGGTCTTGTCGGCTATGCTAAAACTGTACTTATAACAAACGGCTACGCGGCGGGCCCGATTAGTACGGGCGGCAGCGGTCTGGCCTATATAACTTCGGCGACGGTAACAGGTTCCTATTTCGATGTTTTTGTTGCAGGAGTCAACAAAACAGACAGCAATAATGTCGGTAAGATGACTCCGGCACTTATGTATCAGGATTTTTTTGCTGGCTGGAATTTTGAGAGTATCTGGAACATATCAGAGGGAGAGACCTATCCGTATCTGAAAAACCTGAGTGAGCCGGACTGGGGTGAAAGGGAATCTGAACCGTCAATCGTCGGAGCTGGAACAGAAGAGCATCCTTACCTGATCGAAGAGAAAGAACAGTTGCAATATATTGGTTATGAATTATCTGCGGTTTATCAACTGATATCAGACATTAATCTGGAAGGAGGAGCATGGGTTCCGATCGGTACGTCAGCTGCTCCGTTCACTGGTATTTTTGACGGCGGCGGTCATGTAATCAGTGATTATAAGATAAATACGGCAAGCAATTATGCCGGTTTATTCGGCTATGCGAAAGCGGCAACGTTGAAAAATATCCAGATCGAAAATGCTGAAGTAAATCACGGTTTATCCTATTCCTATATTGGCGGTCTGGCCGGTTATCTGGACGGATGCGCCACGGAAAACATCGGCCTATCCGCTGTCACAGTGACCGGCGGTCAGTATACCGGCGGCCTGGCCGGGTACATGAAGGAGGGTAGCATGAGCGGATGTTCGGTGCTCGGAACCGTTTCATCGGGAGGCAAAGCACGGGCTGGCGGCCTGATCGGTTATCTTGAATCGGGAACTGCCATACAGTGTTTTGCTGCAGCGGATATCAACGGCGGTACAGAGAGCGGCGGGATGATCGGCTACATAAAGGGGACTTCTTCCAAGCGGGCCAATTTAACTGAATGCTATGTCTCGGGGGCTGTGACAGGAACCTCCTACGTTGGAGGCCTGGCCGGGAGGGCAGATTATACTGATATCAGCAACAGTTTTACGATAGGCAGTGTTACATCCACATCGAATCATTCCTATACGGCAGGCCTTATCGGTTATACTGCCAATGTGGCTGTAACAAACAGCTACTCGGCGGGTCCGGTCACTGCGGGCGGCAGCGGTCTGGTCTATGTATATTCTGCCACGACGGTGTCAGCGTCCTATTTTGATATCCTGACCACAACAATTATCAAATCTGACAGCTATAATGCCGGTAAGTTAACACCGCCACTGATGATGCAAGAGTTTTTCGTCGGCTGGGATTTTGAGGAGACATGGGATATATCAGAGGGAGAGACCTATCCGTATCTGCGAAGCCTGGGAGAGCCGGACTGGAATGAAAGGTCTTCCGTCCCGTTAATCACTGGAGCAGGGACAGTCGAGAATCCTTATCTGATTGAAGAATTAGAGCAGTTCTCTTACATTGGATATGAATTATCTGCGGCATATAAGCTGGCTTCAGACATTGATCTGGCGGGAGGAACATGGATCCCGGTCGGCACGTTGGCGGCTCCGTTCACCGGATCCTTTGATGGCGGCGGACATCGAATCAGCGATTTTGTGATAAATGCTGCCAGCTCATATAACGGCTTATTTGGCTATGCAAAAACGGCAACGCTCAAAAATCTAGAGATTGATAATGCGGAAATAAAACAGAGTTCATCCTATTCCTACATCGGCGGTCTGGCCGGCTATCTGGAGGGGTGTACCACAAGTAACATCAGCTTGTCCGGCATCACGGTATCTGGTGGCATGTATACTGGCGGCTTAGCCGGTTACATGATAGAGGGAAGCATGAGCGGATGTTCGGTGCGGGGAAGAGTTTCATCGGGAGGCAAAGCGCGGGTCGGCGGTCTGATTGCTCATCTTACATCGGGTGCTGTCACACAGTGTTTTGCCGAAGCGGATGTCAGCGGCAGCACAGAGGCCGGCGGGCTGATCGGATATGTACAAGGAACTGCTTCTAAACGGAGCAATATAAAGGAATGTTATGCCTCGGGGGCTGTGACAGGAACTGCTTACATCGGCGGCCTGACCGGAGGAGCGAATTATACTGATATCAGTGATAGTTTTGCAATAGGCAGTGTTACTTCCACATCAAATCATTCCTCTGCTGCCGGGCTGATCGGCTCTGCCACTAATGTGGCAATAACAAACGGCTACGCAGCGGGTTCGGTTAGTACGGGCGGCAACGGTCTGGTCACTGTATCCTCTTCCACGACGGTGGCGGGTGCCTATTTTGATATCCTGGCCACGGGCATCATGAAAACTGACAGCGGCAATGTCGGCAAGATGACGTCGGCACTTATGCTACAGGACTTTTTTGCCGACTGGGATTTTGGGAATATATGGGACATGGTGGAGGGAGAAAGCTATCCGTATCTGCAAAGCTTAGGAGTGCCAGACTGGGGCGAAAGAGACCTCGCGCCGCCAATCACCGGAGCAGGAACGGTGGAAAATCCTTACCTGATTGAGGCAAAAGAACAGTTTATTTATGTAGGGTATGAACTATCAGCGGCTTATCAGCTGGTTTCTGACATTTATCTGGCCGGAGGAACATGGGTTCCGATCGGTACGGCAGCAGCTCCTTTCACCGGTATTTTTGACGGCGGCGGTCATGTAATCAGTGATTTCAAAATAAATGCCGCCAGTTATTACGTCGGGTTTTTTGGTTATGCGAATGCGGCTACAATAAAGAATATGATAATAGAAAACGCAGATATAAAACAAAGTTCCTCTTATTCCAACATCGGCGGCCTGGCTGGCGGTCTGTCCGGCTGTACCACGGAGAACATCAGCCTGTCCAACATAACTGTATCTGGTGGTCAGAATACCGGTGGCATAGTCGGAGGTATGAGCGGGGGGAGTATGAGCGGATGTTCGTTCAATGGAAGCGTTTCGTCAATCAGCAGCGCACGGGCCGGCGGTTTGATTGCTCATCTTGCATCGGGAACGGTTACACAGTGCTTTGCTGAAGCGGATGTCAGTGGCGGCACAGAGACAGGAGGCCTGATCGGCTTTATACAGGGATCAGTTTCTCAGCGGATCCATTTAACTGAATGCTATGCTTCGGGGGATGTGACCGGAACCACATATGTCGGAGGCTTGGCTGGTAGGGCTGATTATGCTGATATCCAAGATATTTACGCGATTGGCAATGTTTTGTCGACAACAAACAATATATATACGGCAGGTCTTGTCGGCTGTAGTAACTATATAACCGTTACAAACGGCTACGCAGCGGGAACAGTCAGCGCGGCCGGTGTAGGCTTGGTAAGGGTATATGTTTCGGCGACATCAACAATTACAAACGCTTACTTTGACAGTGACCTGTCCGGTAAGACAGCGGCGGGGCAGTCCAAGACGACAGAACAGCTGTTGACACAGGATACCTATGTCGGCTGGGACTGGGAAAATATCTGGGAATTCCATGATGATGCTTACCCGACCTTGAAAAACATCGTGAATCCTGACCTGCGGAGAGCATTTGCGCTTACTTTCCGTGATCTTACCTATGATTCCGTGGTGATCGAATGGACGGATATCTCGGGGGCGGATGGATATGAGTTGACTTATGCGGAGATGTCTGTGGATATGTCGGAGACATCGGATGAAACGAGCATTTCGGAGTATGTAAATTTATCAGAAGCTTTTGTTGACAGTCTTAGACCCGATACTGCCTACGAATTCAAGGTCAGGATCCTAATAGATGGAAAAGAAGGGATGTGGTCCGAGCCGTTAAGCATCCGGACCGAAAAATTGGTATTCAAGATGGATGGCCTCCACAGTACCCAGAAAGGCAACGGTTCCATCACGCTTGAATGGAACAAAGCAACCGGTGCCGACAGTTATGTGGTCACTTATAACGGCAGGATGCTCCGGACTGACACCAATACCTGTGTGCTGACCGGAATAGAAAAAGATACACCCTATGTGATCCGGGTTATGGCAGAAATGACAGGCGGTTTTAAGATGACCAGCAGCCCGATCATTGAAAAAATATATGACCTGAACCCGCAGACCGATTATGCCAGGGAGTTTATTAATCAATGTGACGGCCAGACATGGTTCATTGATGAGATAGAGAATCTTTTGAATCTGAAAGGACAATCTGTCAACACACTCCGTTCACGTGATGATCTGTCCACGATTTATGCCCTCGGTCTTGCGGATCGTAACATAAGCGGTGAGATTCCTGCCGCGATCGGTGAACTTAAGAACCTGCGCTACCTGTATCTGGCCAATAATAACCTGAGTGGGGAACTGCCAGCTGAACTGTATACACTGGCTCATCTGTCTGAAATGGATCTGACAGGCAATAGCTTTGAAGAGCAAAAGCATGAGGAACCTGAACCCTCGGAAGAATCAGAAGTAACAGAGGAATCGACTCATAGCTAATGATTTGTCAATCCTTAACAGATAAATTGCAAAATACTACGCAGATGTATAATTAGCGACATCTGCCATAATATAACGAGGTGGAATATACATATGAAAAAAGTCATGAGAAGAATAAAATCAACGATAGCTTTCCTGCTATGCTTCGTAATGGTTGCCAACAGTTCCGTACATATCGGCCATGCGGCGTATGCAATGGATATACAGCTCACCCTGAACAGCAACGGCTCTATCACATCTACTTGGGAGCCGGTTGATGGAGCAGTCAGATATGGCGTGATAATAGTCGATAGCCGGAGCACCGTTTATTATCGGTACGATAATCTGACGGGAACTACCCATACAAGCATTGCCAACCTGACCGATAACCAGACATATTATGTTTCTGTATCGGCCTATGACAGTACCGGATATTCACCGGCTTACGCAACGAAGACCATGTTGGTTCCGCTGGGATTTTACGATAACGTTCCCCTCGATGTGCCGGAAGATGTCGCGGCATCGGCAACAGCCGCTTCCGTGACTATCAGCTGGGATACGGTGAGCCGGGCCACCGGCTATGACGTCCTTTTTAATGGTAAAGTCTACGGTGTATCCGGTGCTTCCAGTACGTCTTGGAATATTACCGGCCTATCCCCCAAGACTTCCTACACCTATCAGGTCAGAGCCAAGAACTCTAAGTTGACCGGCGCATACAGTGCCGCCAGAACCATAACAACTCAAGCAACTCCGCTGAGTACCCCGGGCGGTGTCAGCGCCACAGCAACGTCAAGCTCCGCGACAGTCAGTTGGAGTGCCGTATCCGGCGCTACCGGCTATGATCTTCGTTTCGGCAGTACTACCTACAGCGTGACCGGCACCAGCCGGACGATGACCGGCCTGACTCCCGGCACAGACTATACGTATTCGATCCGGGCTAAAAATGCCGACACGACTAGCTCTTACAGCACCGCCAAGACCATTTCCACGCTCCCGACTGCGCCGACCACACCGTCCGGCATAGCCGCCACTGCCACCCATAACAGTGTCACGGTCAGCTGGAGCGCTGTCAGCGGTGCTGCCGGCTATGACGTCAAGTTTAACGGCACTGAATATGATGTCACCGGTACCTCCAAGGTATTTGCCGGCCTGTCACCGAAAACCGCCTACAGTTATTCTGTCCGCGCCAAGAACGCCGGCGGAACCAGTTCTTACAGCAGCCAGAAGAGCATCACGACCTCAGCTGCTCCCTTAAGCGTGCCGGCCAATGTCACCGCGATCCCAGCTACCAATTCCGTCACGGTGAGCTGGACTGCCGTCACCGGAGCCACCAGCTATGACGTCCGGTTGGGCGACAGCTCCTATAACGTGACCGCCACCAGCCGGACCTTTACCGGTTTAACGGCGAATAAAGCTTATACCTACACAGTCCGTGCCAAGAACGCCGATACCGCCAGTGATTACAGCACATCTCAAACTGTTACTACCCTCCCCGGTCCGCCCTCTCTGCCGGGCGGGATCGCAGCCACCGTCACCGCCGACTCGGTCACGGTGAGCTGGAACACGGTTACCGGTGCCACGGGCTATGAGGTTCTGTTTGACGGAACCGCCTACAGTGTCACCGCCACATCCCGAACCTTCACCGGGCTTACTTCCAGTACCAGTTATACTTATCAGGTCCGGGCCGTCAATGCCGGTGGAACCAGCTCCTACAGCAGCAGCCGGAGCATTACCACCCTTAAGGCTCCGCCGCCGGTGCCGGCTAATGTCACTGCCACCGCCACCTCCAGCAGTGCCACCGTCAGTTGGGACGCTTCGCCCGGCGCGACATCTTATGAACTGATTTTCAATGGATCGACTTCTACCGTGTACGGCACCTCCCGCTCCTTCGCCGGCCTGTCCCCGCAGACCGGCTACACCTATCAGGTACGGGCAAGAAATACGGCCGGTACCAGTGCTTACAGTGCGGCGAAGACCGTTACGACGCTGCCACAGAGCCCTGCGGTTCCGGCTAATGTCAAGGCGACGGCTACCAAGAACTCCATCACCGTCAGCTGGGATGCCGTGAGCGGCGCCACCGGCTATGACGTTAAGTTTGATGATACGGAATACAGCGTCACCGGAACCACCAAGACCTTTACCGGATTGACACCGGGAAGCCGTCACAGCTATGCCGTCCGGGCTAAAAATGCCGGCGGAGCCAGCATATACAGCACCGGCTACTATGTCACGACGATTCCCGATCCGCCGTCGGTTCCGACCAGTGTGACGGCCACGGCCAAAGCCCAGTCGGTGACGGTCAGCTGGAGCCGCGCCGACGGCGCTGCCAGTTATGAAGTCCTGTTCGGCGGCACCATCTACAGCGTGACAGGCACGTCACGGACGATCACCGGACTTAACCCCGAGACCGGCTACAGCTACCGGGTCCGGGCTGTCAATGCCGGCGGGACCAGTTCCTACAGTGCCATACAGAACATTACTACCCGCCCGCTGCCGCCGCTTCCGGACGATATCGGCGCTTCCGCCGACCGGGATTCCGTGACGGTCAGCTGGAGTCCGGTCGAAGGTGCCGAAACCTATGACATTATCTTTGACGGCGAGACCCATACGACGGAAGATACTTCCATAACATTTACCGGCCTGACGCCCGATACCGACTATACCTATCAGGTGCGGACGAATCATGCTGACGGCCAGAGCACGTTAAGCCCGGAACAGACGGTCAGGCTGGCTTCCGGCCTGCCGGAAGCCCCTGCCGATGTCACTGCCGTCACCACCGATGATTCCGTGACGGTCAGCTGGAGTCCCGCCGCGGATGCCGGCAGCTATGAAGTGACCTGCAACGGCAATACCACGGAGACGACAGATACTTCCGCTGTTTTTACCGGCTTCCAGCCGGATACCGAGTATTCTTACTCGGTGCGGGCCAAGAATGACAGAGGCGTCAGCCCATCAAGCCCGGTAAAGAAGGTCAGGACGGCACCGGCTCCGCCGACCGCCCCGCGGACCGAGAGAACCCCTGATTCCATTACCGTCAGCTGGGATCCGATCACCGGTGCCCTCAGCTATGACATCGAATTCGGTGACCAAGTGTACCGCGTCACGGTTCCTTCCAAGACCTTTGAAGGGCTAGCAGCCAATACGGATTATACTTACCGGATCCGGGTCAACAACAAAGACGGGTCCAGCGCCTACAGCCCATGGAAGACAGTGCGGACCGGGTCAAACCTTCCCGGTGTCCCACAGGACGTAAGGGCGGTCTCATCCTTTGACACCGTTACGATCAGCTGGCGGAACGACAGCCAGGCCACCGAATACGATGCCGTCCTCATCGGCGGCGGCACCGCCTTGCTTTCCGGGGGCGACGATATGACATATCCGTCATTGTTCCGGAGCGGCACGATGCTTGGCACCGGACTGAAAGCCGGGCAGGCAACGACTGACGGCACAGGTATCGCTGCTATGTGGGCCGGGCAGACCCCGGCTGACGGCACAGGAATAGATGTTTATGTATCCGCCCTAAGCCGCCCTTCTGAGGCGGTAACGGTGACGTCTACCAGCGGCGGGCGCACTTCGACGACATTCTATAACCTGGAACCGGACACGGATTATGAATACGAGGTTCGGGCCGGTAATCAATACGGATTCAGTGACTACAGCCCCAGGGAGACCATCAGAACCAAGCCGTCCCAGCAGACCGGGCTTTCACAAGCCGGGGCAGGCAAGACCTATCAGGACGGGACAGCTTCCCATCTGGGCCTTGACCCGGTGAACCCCCTGACCGGCGCGTTCGTCTGGAGCTATACTTTCCTGGAAGATTACGGTCAGGATATCCTTCACTTTACAACCATGTATGATTCCCGGCGGGATTCTCTGCCCCGGCCGCTGGGCCGCAAATGGAGCCATTGCTTTGACTACCTGCTGACTGTGGACGGAAACCGGGCTTATTTTGCCACCCCTTACGGGGAAGTGGCCCCGTTTGACATCGACTTGGAACATGACCTCTTCCAGCCGGCGGAAGGGTACGACATGGGTTACGTCCTGAGCCGCAAAAACGGCACCTCTCTGTCCGTCACTGCTCCGGACGGCACCGAATATGTCTTTAAAAACGGCGAATACCTAGAGCATATCATCGAAAACGGCCTAGTCTCCTACCAGTTCCGGGCCGACAGCGAGGGCCGTATAGTCAGCATCGCCGGCCGGCATGGCGGGATCCTTGATTTCGGCTACACCGGCGACCGTATCACCAGCGTGACGGATACCTTAGGCCGCCGCGTATACCTGACCTATGTCGGGGACGCCGACCTGGTCTCCGTTTCCGACCCCCTCGGCCATTCCGTGGCCTTTACCTATGATCAGGCCGGTCACCTCCTGACCGTCAGTGATTTTGCCGGCGATGTCGGCGTGACCAACTATTATGATTCTCAGGGGCGGGTAACCAGACAGGATACCGCCGGGCGCGGGACAGCCTATGTGTCTTATGAGGACTTGGATGAGTCGGAGCAATCTGATCAATCCGTCACTTTTACCGATGAACTCGGTGTCGATACCCGCTATACCTATAATGAGGCTCTTCAGGTCACCGCCGTGGAGACCGCCGGGAGCAGCATCCAAAACCGCTACAACGATGACGGCCAGCTCATATCCCAGACAGATGCCCTTGGCAATGTCACTTCGCTGGTGTATGATGAAGAAGGACGGATCACCGCCGTCACCTATCCCGACGGAACCACGGAGGAGATCATCTATAATACCAGAAACCTCCCGGTCAGGATCGTCAACCGGGACGGCACCGAGGTCCGTTACGGCTATGATGTCAGGAACAACCTGACATCGCTGACGGATGAGCGCGGCTATACCGAATATTTTACTTACGACAGCGATGACAACCTCCTGACCCATACCGATAAAAAAGGTGCCGTTTCCCACTACAGCTATGACAGCAGCGGCCATCTCTTCGCCTATACCGATGCGGAAGGGAACCTCTACCGCTACCTGCATAACGCCGCCGGCCGCCTCACCGCCTTTTCGGCTCCGTCAGGGAGCACGACGTCCTACCGGTATTCGGCAGCCGGCGACCTGACCGCCGTATCGGACCTGGACGGAAGCATCAGTTACGCTTATAACGAAAACGGCAGCCCGGTTCTGATCACCGACAAGCTGGGTTATGAGCAGCGCCTTGCCTACGACGCTGCCGGCCGCGTTTCTCTCGTGACCGACCTGGCGGGCAACGAATACCGCTATGCCTATGATGCCAGAGGAGCCCTGATTACCGAGACCGATGCCGCCGGCGGGGAAATCAGCTATGCCTATGACGACCTGGGGAACCTGATCTCCGAGACGGACGCTAACGGCAATACCACGGAATACGGCTACGATGCCGCCGGGCAGCTGCTCACGATTACGGATGCCCTCGGGAACCTGACCGCCTATGCTTACGACAGCATGGGCCGAACCATCTCCGTCACCGATCCTCTGAGCCATCAGACCCGGTTCGCCTATGACAGCATGGGCCGGACCACGTCTGTCACCGATGCCGCCGGCCACAGCACCGCCTATACCTATGACGAGGCCGGCAACCTCAAGAGCGAGACCGATGCCGCCGGGGCCGTGACCAGCTACGACTATGACGAAGCCGGCCACCTGACTGCCGTCACCGACGAAGCCGGAACCCTCAGCCTCAGTTACGACAGCCTAGGCCGGGTCACGTCCATCCGGGACAAGGACGGCCGGAGGGAGACCTACGGCTATGACGAAGACGGCAACCTGACCTGCGTCACCGACAAGGAAAACCGGCAGACCCTCTACACCTACGACAGCCTCGGCCACCTGACCGGCGAAACCGATGCCGCCGGCCATACCACCCGCTATGAATATGATGCCGCCGGCAACTGCACGTCCGTCACCGATGCCGCCGGCAACGAATACCGCTTCACCTACGACGCCAACGGCTTGGTCACACAGGAGACGGATCCCCTCGGCCACGTCACCGCCTACGGCTACGATGCTCTGGGCCGCCTCATCGCCGTCACCGACCCGCGGGGCCATACCGCTGTTATGGAATATGATGCCGCCGGCAACCTCGTCAGCGAGACTGACGCTCTGGGCGGGGAGCGGAGCTATACCTACGATGCCCTTTCGCGCCTCACCGCGATGCGCGACGAGGAAGGCTTTACCCAGTCCCTGTCCTATGACGCCGCCGGCAGCCTGGCCTCCTATACCGATGCCGCCGGCCACCGCTGGGACTATGAGTATGATGCCCTCGGCCGCCCTACGGTTTCCCGCGGCGAAGACGGCAGCAGCTATACCATGGAATATGGCCCGACCGGCCTGCTGGCCGCCATCACCGACCAGGAAGGCGCCCGGACTGCCTACGCTTATGACAGCCTCGGCCGCCTGACCGCCGTTACCGATGCCCTCGGCAACAGCACCGGCTACACCTACGATGCTCTCGGGAACGTCACGTCTCTGACGGACGCAAGAGAAAACGTCATAGAATACGAATATTCCCCGGCGGGGAACCTCCTGAAGGTGACCGCTCCCGGCGGCCATGCCACCGAATATACCTACGATGCCCGGGACCTCCTCCTGACCGCAGCGGATCCCCGCGGAGCCGAGACAGCCTATGCCTACGACGCCCTCGGCCAGCTTACGTCCGTGACCGCCCCGGACGGCGGCGTGACTGCGTTCACCTATACCGCGGCGGGCCAGACCGCTTCCATGACCGGCCCGGACGGACGTTCAGAGGTTGATGAAACCATATATCCCTATGCGTCTTTTTGGCATGTTGATACAACTGCGTTCAGCAAGGAAACCTTTTACGCTCAAAAATCATGGAAGCAGATTTTTAAAGCAAAGGCATCTAATATCACAACAGAAATAACTTACTGTAATATCACTACAGATTAGATTACTCTAATATCAATACAGATAT